>VTLG01003124.1_pt1 | contig 12387 bp, 24 predicted proteins | sample 4694571 | NCBI WGS metagenome assembly VTLG01 (sample SAMN12604809, study PRJNA352737) | marine metagenome | biome: ENVO:00000447; feature: ENVO:00000209|ENVO:00000569|ENVO:01000036; material: ENVO:00002151; isolation source: viral sequences binned using virsorter ... | reverse complement strand
TTTATTTTTTTTTTTTCGTTTATTAGACACCACACATACCCTCATCACAAATATCATTGAATAAATCTTGTTGATCTTTGTTAGGATCAAGGTCAGCTTCTTCTATTGGAATACAACTCTTATGCAAATAAACAGCATCATCTTTTTTCTTTGTTCCATAACGAATTGCTTTGTCTAAAGCCACCACTTCATCCCATTCTTCTTTGTTCTTCTTAATATCTTTCCATTCTTCGTTGTTATGATAAGGACAAAAAGTACAAGCTGATCGTGATGGTTTTGGATAACCATTATCTTCCATCCATCGTAAGCAATTATGCCTTCTAAAACCAATATCAACTAAAGGATAAATATTTTTAATGTAAGGCATCCTATTTCTTCTCATTCGTACCATTTCATCTGTTGATATACCCATTAGCATTTCAACTTGTGTGCCTTTTTTAACTCTTTGTCCTTTTGAATATCCTAATAACTCTCTTATTTTTTTGGTTATTGGCTGTATTTTATAATCATTTGTGCATTGTCTGCGAAGTAGTCCTTTTTTTCCAGTTTGTGCATTAACTGTATAAACTGGGATAGATAAATATTTATATTTTCCATTAATTCCATCAATAATATCTTTGCCTAAATTTCCTTTTGTAACTCTATGAATAGGAAACGATACAGTTTTTTCTAACCAATCCAAATGCTCGTAAACTAATTTTGGCTCTGATTGAGTATCAGCGAAAATACCACAATCAACCATTGGCACTTCACCTTTTTCTATCATTAAAGCTAATGTAGTGCTTTGAACACCTGCGCCTAGAGATAATATTCTTAAATCTACCATCTTTTAAATTCTTCTTCGGTTATGAGATTTTCTTTTCTCATTTGGCTAACCATATCGTCTGTAATGTTCATTAACCTCATTCCCTTTTTAACTGCGAACACATAATCCTTGTGAGTTTTAGGTTGGACTGGAGTTTCTTCTTTTATAGACGGCAGTTCTTCTTCCCATCTATGATCTTTAAGCCATTTGCTAAAATGCGGTATGTACTTTTCATCTTCTACGGAAGAACAAAGAGAATTATACTTTTCTACTAAAATTTCCGGTTTTACCTCCAAAGCGTGAATAATGTACTTCTTTAAAGCTTCAGGTTTAGATCCTCGTTTATTTTTAAGATTTTCCCATATATTATTAAACAGAGATTCAGATTCAGAGTCAGATACTTTGCTAGACTTTTGCTTCAATTTTTTTTCTAGCAAACCTTTAGCAAACCCTCCCTTACTCCCTGCATTTTTTTTGTTTTTAATGTTTTCTACCTTCCGCAACCGGTTGATTCTTTGGCGATTTTGGTGATATTTTCCGTCAATTAAGGTAAATTTATCGTTAATAACGTACGTTAAGTCCTTTTTTAGTTCTTCCATCTTTTCAATGCTGGGATCATAAATATCCGCTATTCTGCAAAGTTGAGTAAAATCGTTAGGCAACCCCCTGCCGTTTAGCGTTCCAGCGTGGGAGTATAATGTTATATAAATACCCCGCTGTTGATGACTTAAATGAGCGGTGCCTGTTATCCAGTCGCCAAAATAAAAATCGTCATAAGGTAATTGTATGTCGTCCATTATTGGATTTCCTTTAAAATTCTAATTGATCGGTGCTTTCCTTCTTCTAAAATTATAAATTTTTTTTTGGTAAGGTTATAAAGATAGCGGTCTATATTGGACGTGGAATTTAACCCTACGCCTTTCATTATTTCCCTAAAAGAAGGAGATAAATGGCATTCTTTTTGATAGTTTATAATATATTTAAGAATTTCCTTCTCTTTCGGAGTTAAATTAACCGGAACGTCTTTAGTTTCACCACAAAGATTACAAATTATTTCTGCCATATTCTTGTTCTTATTTGTTCTATCCTTTAACAAAGTTAATTATAATTGACAAAGTAAATATTTTCTTATAATTGCTTTAAATTGCTTATTTGTAAAAAAACAATATGATAAATACTAATTTAAAAATTATGGCTAAAGCTAAAAAAATAATGAGCAAAAATCCTTTAGGTTCTTTAGCGGTTGATTTGCGTTTTAGCGCTAGGGAAATATCAAGACAATCAAAATTAATTGGAAACTATATTAATCATTCCAGCGTAAACGACCATTTAAACGGCGGAAAAGTTGATATTAAAACCCTAAAAACGTACCATAAAATTTTTTTGAATGTTGATGAAAACCTGCCTTTTGCAAGGTTATTTAATAGTGACTTACCTACCTATGAAATAGCTTTTACCCTTAATGTCGAAGAAGGTATTTTAAAAAAACCGGATTATATTGAAACCCCTACCCAAAGCGTTGTTTTATATAATGATAGCGTTAAACAAAAAAATTCAAAAACGGTTATTGTTAATGATCCTAAACTTGAATCTTACGTTATTTTTTTTCAAACAAACAACGATATTAATTTTTCCAACGGAGTATGTATAATAATTGACAGTAACAATTTGGCAAAAATAGTCAGAATAACAGATAAAGATAAAAATTGTTGGTCTTTTCAAAATTATTTTGATTTAAGCAAAGAAACCGCCAAAAATATTAAAAAAATATATCCTATTACTTCCATAAGATTTAGACATTTTGAAATAATTAATAATTAAACATTTCATTGTCAATTATCATTGACATCGTAAGAAACTTCTTTTAAATACCGGAATATGCAAGAAAGAGCCCTTTTTTGCATATAGTCGCCGAACGGGAGGGGCGGATAAGCTGCCCCTCTTTTAAAGCGAAAATTTAAGAGGGTAAAATGTGCGAAGCAGTAGTTGTTGTAGATAGTGTTTCTAATTTGCCTATAACCATTAATCAAACTCGAGTTATTTGTTCTTTAGAAGATTGGAAAAGAAAGGATAAAGAAGAAGCCATTAAAAAAGAATGCGAAAAAACTTTTAACGATTTTTTTTATAGGGAAAAAGGCAGAATCAAACCCAAACCAAAAAAAGAAAGACCAAAGACTTCGGCTTTAACAAAAAAAATTATTAATTTGGTAACGTTGCAAGATGAATAAAGAATTTTACGGTTTGTTTGTTGTGTTAATTTTGAACCTCCTACTACTCCTTTAATAAATGAAATTAACCAATAAACATAAGTTGCCGGACAGTATAGTTTCTGCCATTACGGAAATTTCCTCCATTTATTCTAGGGGCAAAGCTGACTGTTCGGTGACTCAATTAATTGATAGTCCAAAAATAAAAATTTTAAGCGAAGAATACCACGATAAAATAACGGAAGATGTAGCCGATAGGATTTGGTCGGTACTAGGAACTTCCGTTCACGATTTAATAGAAAAAACTGACAACAAGGCGATTACTGAAAAAAGATTATTCGCGGAATGTAACGGGTGGGTTATTTCCGGCGCATTAGATCGAATAGTAATCCTTGATGGCAAGTGAAGAAGAAAAAGATTTATTCGGCAATATTATTGAAAAGAAAAAGATTTTGCGAGAACAATTTATAGAACCCCCATTTACGATACTTGATTCCAAACAAGGTAATTGGCAACGCCGAAAAAGAACTTGGAAAGAATTGGGAATGCGTAGCGAAGTTGGAAGGGAAGGCACAACCAAAGGAAGCAATTCTTTCGCTTCAAAGCACGGGTTAGAACACCAGGCTGAAAGTACACAAAAGATAATGGACATTGGAACGATAAGCATTTTCGATCCCGCTCTTTGCGAAGTTTTGTATACTTGGTTTTGTAAAAAAGGCGGTAAAATATTAGACCCATTTGCAGGTGGTTCGGTACGAGGCATTGTGGCAGAATATCTTGGCTATAAATATACCGGCATTGATATTCGTAAAGAACAAATAGATAGTAACGTTGAACAAGGAATAGAAATACTAGAAAAAAATCAGCAACCTAAATGGATTCTTGGTGATTCAAATAAAGTTTTAGATACGTTGGAAGAAAAATTTGATTTTGTTTTTTCTTGCCCTCCTTACGGTGATTTAGAAGTTTACAGCGATTTGGAAGATGACATTTCCAATATGGAATATTCTAAATTCCTTAAATCCTATACCGAAATTATAGATAAAAGTTGTAAGCTTCTTAAACAAAATTCTTACGCTTGTTTTGTTATAGGTGATTTTCGGGACAAAAAAGGAAACTATCGCGGGTTTGTTGCCGATACCATTAAATCTTTTCAAGGTTGCGGAATGCCTTTTTATAACGACGCGGTATATGTGCAACCTACAGGCTCCGCAAGTATGAGAGCAGGCGGACAAATGAGAAACCAAAAATTAGTTAAGATTCATCAAAACATATTGGTATTTAAAAAATGTCTAAATTAATTAAGATTCAAGATTACAAAGTTACGAGCGTTTGGTCTGTCATACCAACGAAAAACAATCCCAACGGCTACAAGGAAGCGTGGGAAGAACAATTAAACGTTTACGCTTGGCTAGGAAGAAAGAACGGTTATCGCGCTACTAAACTTCAGATTATCGCCATTCTTCGTGACCATCAAAAATCAAAAGGTTTTCAATCGTACAAAGATGACGGCAATTACCCTTTTCTTCCAATTAAAGTAATTGATATTCCTTTATGGTCTGCTGAAAAGCAAGACGCTTATGTTTTGGATAGGGTAAAAACTCATCAAGAAGCTGATATGCTTTTTCATACAATGGATAAGCAAATAGATTGTACTGATCAAGAGCGATGGAAGAAACAAGATGAATATGCCGTCAAATTACCTACCCTAAAAAAAGCTAAAAAACTTTTTACGAATTTAAAAGAAGCAGAATTATTTAAAGCTACTATTCCAAAATCTTTTGTAGAATTTAGAAAAGGTAATTGCAATAGATGCGCACAATATTGTTCGGTGGTTGATTTTTGCAAACAAGCAAAAGGAGAAGGATATGGAAAAAAGACTGCCTGATTATGATTTAGTCTACGAACAGCGATATAAAGGTAATAGTACCGATAGAAAAATAGGCGCTGGGTGGAAAAACGAAGATGGGATTTATATTCAATTTGAATTTGGCGGAAGCGTTAGATTAAAAAAACACGAAGCTAATACCGAAAACAAAACTGCTAACGGTTATCCCCAAACCAAAGAAAGATTTACTGCCCAGAACGTTGAAGTTACAGACGATAAAGGCGAAGGCGAAGTTGTTAGGGTAAATAATTATAGCAAGGACGGTAAACCGAACTTTATGATTATTACCAATATAGATGGCGAAGATAAAACATTGTACGCCAACGAACCGTGCAACGAAATAGAAGCCGGAAATAAGATAACTTTTACCTATAAGAAAAAGGATCAAAGAAGCGCCAAAGGAAATGTTTTTTCAAGCGTTAAATTTGTAAAAAAAGTTTCCGAACAAGAACAAACAGACGAATTAGATCATATAACTTTTTAAATGTCCGATTGTCCTTTTACTCCGAAACAAATTGAAACGTTAAAAAAGATTGCTAACGCCAATGAAGATAATCCTGTTTTTTATGAGCCGGATAAATCTTTTATAAAAAAATATTCATTAGAAGAACCCATCACTACGTTAGAAGAAATTATAAACAAAGTGTGTACTTATCACAAAATTGATAAGCACGATTTTAAAAGTAGAAGAAGGGAAAATGATTTGGTTGAAGCAAGAACAGATTATGCTCATTTGGCAAAAATGAAAACCAAGCATAGTAGCGCGGTTATTGGGAGAGCTATTAACCGCGACCACGCTACTATTATTTATTATTACGGAAGAAAACCCTCAAACATAGATGGAATAAATGACTTATCCAAAAAAACATAGGGGCAGAAGAAAGATCGGTTCAAAGAAAAGAAGAAACAGAAAAAAACAAAAAAAGAGAAAAAAAAATAGATGAAAAACTATAAGGATGTATTTTCTAATTTTTGGGACGACGCATTAATAATAGCGCAATCGTATCAATGTTTTATGTGCGGTAAATGGGAAGCGGTGGACATACATCATATTTCCAATAAAGGAATGGGCGGTAGCAAATGCAAAGACTACATAGAAAACCTGACGGCTTTATGCAGAACCTGCCATAACCGTTGCCATTCCAGTAAGACGTTTAACGCTCAAGTTCGGATTAAGACTTTAGAAAAAGTTAAGGATAAACTTGAAATGGATTTTCAACAAGGATTATAATGAATATAGAACAAATAGACGAAAAGACTTTAGTAAAACTTGAAGGCGGTTTTTACCGGTACGATCCTCATTTAATGGGTTTGTTTTTTCAACAATTACATTTAAAGAAAGTTCAATCGGCGAACAAGATAAAGCATTTAGAACAAGAACTAAAAGATTTGTTGGACGAAAAGTTTTTAGAACATAAATATCCGGTGGGAACGAACGAAAAAATATCGGACAAGGTAGCCGAAGCAAAAGCCAACACAGATCAGGCTGTTAAAGGCAAGAAGGAAGAAATACAAAAAGAAAAAAATATTTTAGCCAAAGCTTCTAGCGAATATTTAGGTAAAGAAAAAAAGCTAGACGGAGTGATAGAGCAAAATTCTAATTCTAGGGCGGAAATAAAAATGGGTGGAATTTGACTTTAACTTTTAAAAGAGATTTGGATAGAGGAGTTAAAATAGAAGATAAGCTTTTAAATCATTTGAAGTTTAAATATCCCGCTGCGACGAAAATAGAAGGGTATTTTCCTAACTACGATATTTGGATTCCAGAAATATCCAAAAGCATAGAAGTTAAATCTGACGAAAAAAGTTTAGAAACCGGAAATATATTAATTGAAATAGAAATGTACGGAAAGCCATCTGGTTTATTAAAAACAACCGCTCATTATTGGGTGTTTTATGACGGAAAGAATTTTTTATGGACAACTCCAAGAAAGATTTTTGAATGCATTTTACTAAACAAGCTTACTTATGTTTCCTTTATAGGCAACGGCGATAACCAACAAAAGAAAGCAATTTTAATTAATAAAGAATTGCTAGGCGATTACTTACTTCAGGGAATAATATGAGTAAAAAAATAAAAGGCATTGAACAAATAGAAGAAGGAGGGAAGAACGAAAAGGGAGTGCAAGTTGATAAGCTATGGAAGTTATCTTTTGAAAACGAAGAAATACCACGCATTTTAGACAAGACACAACTGCAAGAATTGGCGCAAAGCGGTACAAGTCCTCCTAAAAGCATATTTTCCGTAACAAGATGGGGTTCAACCTTTTCCCCTACCTTAACGGACAAAACTTTTTATTGGTGGATTATTGTTTATGATGATCGCAACCATACAGTGTTACTGCCCAACGAATTTTATGATTTATTGTACGAGGGGCATCGAAAAGAAGAGCCGGAAAAAGAAGAAATTACAGGTGGCAGAGGAGATATTTCAAAAGCCGTTTCTGGTGTTATGAATCCGCCGAGAATAACAACTGAAAAGGAACATCAGGAAATTAAAGATTTAAGAAAACAGTTAGACGCTGATGAGGCATTTAGAATTGGATTACATTTAAACGACGACGAAAAACAAGAAGAGGAAATATAATGGCTGTACTTTATAATAAAAAAGACTTATGTAATTTTTTAGGAATTTCGACAAGAACTGGTTATTCTTTTCTCAACAACCTTCAGGCTCAATACCCGAAGGAAAAATGCTTTCAATTATACGTTAATAAACGGCAACGGTTTACCGAAGCCGATAAGGAAAGGATTTTACAATTATGTTACACTACAAAAGACGGAAAAGAGCAAAGAATAAATTCTGGTTAGTTCGAGGAATCCATCGGTTTACTTGGCATAACAAAACGTACAAATACGTTATAGAAAATTATTTAAGTACAAAACATATTATTAAAGAAGAAGCTGAAATATGGGTTAAAGATAATTTAACCGATCCTTTTGAAGCCAAAGTAAAGGCAGGAATACAAGAAGTTAAAAAGGTTTTAACCGTCAAAGAAATGTACGAATACAAACAAAGTACCGATAAACCTTTTACTTCTAAATATTGTTTATTATTAGATAGAATTATGAATTTAAAAGTCCAAGAAGGGATCAGCGCGGGCGAATTTGCAATTACAAAAGTTACTAATGATTTTATCAGGGAAATTGCCGATAAAATTTACCCTATGGATAAATATAAAGTTTGGATTAAGGAAAAGAAAGAGTTTGTGCAAAAAACTTTAGAACAAATTGGATATAGGGAATTAAATCAAGTTTGGATCCATCCCAATGATTGCACCGGCACTTATTATATGGCGAAAAGCTCAACTTGGAAAAGAAATTTTTTGAAAGCGTTGCAAGTTAAATCAGATAAAATGAAAAACGCTACGCTACAAGAAGTCTTTAATTTAAGAAAATTTAGATCGTCCAAATTAAATTCAAAGAATCAAGTTATTTCTGTTTTGGGTTCTTTGGTTCATTTAGCGCACTACAAAGACAACATATCGTGGATAAGAATATCTAAATATTCTTTGTTTGAATCACCACCCATAACTTTTACCGAAGATGAATGCCAACGATTCATAGACAACGCGACGTTAGTTGATACCAAACGTTTATTTTTATTTTGTTTATATACGGGAGCAAGGTTGAACGAAGCTTTAAAACAAAGGTGGGATATGATTGATTTGAAAAATAATTCTATTTCTATCTTTGAAGAAAAAGATTTAGCTTATAGGGTTATAACCATACACCCAATTTTAAAACAAATGTTAGAAGAAATAAATAATAAAGATGGCAGGTTGTTTATTTGGGAAACCGAAGATACGTTAAAGAACACCCATCAAGGTTTGTATAATAACTGGCATTGGACGTTAGACAAAGCGGGTATAACCCACGATAAAATCGTTCATCAATGCCGTGCAACGTTTATTACTTGGAACAGAAAATACAATAACTTTGATAAGATAGGGTTGAAAAGATTATCGGGACATAAAAGCGACGCGTCAATAGACCATTACGCTGATGTTTTGCCGGAAGAAATAACAAGCGCTATTAATAATCTTCCTAGCTTATCCATTAATTAATTATGATTTATAATGAGGATTGCAGGGAAACCTTTAAGAAAATTAGTTACGATTATGTTTTTACTTCCCCGCCGGATTTTGAAGAAATAAAACTAAACCCCAAAGAAAATAATTATAAAGATTTTCTTGATAGTTGGACACCGTTATTAAAGCCAACTAACAATTTAGTAACGATTTGCATAACGGATAGAAAAGTAAACGGCGGTATAAACACAAAGCATATAGATGTTATCGCTTCAATGAAAGAAAACGGCTGGTATTTAAAGGAAAATAAAATCTGGGTTAAGTCTTTAAAGATTAATTTATTTAGGTTGAACTTTATGAATATATTAACTTTCGCAAAAAAACCTTTTAAACTAATTGATAATAAAAATATTCCAGACGTTTTGTTTGATGATAAACCGTATAGATATAAAGACTATAACGATACTATGTCGTTGGAAGTTTGTAAGCAAATTATAAATAAGTATACCAACAAAGATAATATTGTTTACGATTGTTTCTTTGGAGCTGGTACTACCGGTTTAGCTTGTAAGGAATTAGGGGTGGATTTTTTAGGTAGTGAAATAGATAAAAATATATTAAACTACTATTATGAACGTTTAAAACTAAAATAAAAACGGTTATTTTTCTGTCAATAAATAAATTATTTTAAAAATTGGCGGAAATGCGGGGTGAATTGATGTACGATTTTTCTTGTCATACTATTGGTAATATTATATGCTTCAAGAATAATGAAGCAAATAGAAGAAAATAATAACCAAAATAAGCCAAAGGAAGAAAGTAGCCGAAATAATACGTTGTCAAAAAACGGTTACTTTCTTTCTGAAATTCCGGTTAAAAAAATGGAGAATAATGTGACTGCTAAAAAAAGAGTAACATTTAGAAATATCCAAAATCTAGCTGAAAGTTATGGTTTGGATTTTATTCAATCTGCACCTATTCGTCATAGCAGAGGATATTCGTATCAATATATTTTAGAAATGAATCACAACCTAAACAAGTGGATCAAAAAAAATTACAAAGTAAAAATCAACAAAGGTAAATATGATATGTGGAATTATGATCTTTATTATGATGTTGTTGATGTAAATTTTGAAGGTCGTGAAAGTATTTTTTCAAACGAAGAAAGAACTTTACGATACACAAAAAAATCTCAACATTATAAAAAGAGATTTCCTAATCTAGCAAAAATTAATGACATTGATTTAAGTAATGAATTTATTGATAGATTAACTGATTTATCTTGGGAAGAATGGGAAGATCGTTTTGCAAGTATGGTTTTTGTAAACTCTACTGACAATCCAGATAAATTAGAAAATCCTATCGTTAAAGCAAAAGATTATCATAACAAGAAAGCTTAATAATGATTAAACAAAAAATAAAATTTGATGATGGAAAATATTATGATTGTGTTTCTGTGGAAAGTTCTGATTTAAGTAAAAATTGGAGTAAGAATAATGATCGTTATGGTTTTGATGATACTTGTGTTCTTTGTTGTAAACCTTGTGATAGTAAAGCTAAAACTCAATATGGTATTAATGGAGTTTTAGGTAATCACGAAACTTGGGTTCATCCAAAATATGAAAATATTGATTTTGAAATGATTGATGGTGGTTATATGGGTTTTGCTCATATTGGTAGTGATTGTTATAGAAGATTACCAAAAGAATTTAAGGAGTATGTAAAAGTAATTAAACCAAAGGCGAATCAATAATGAACAACTTAACAATGGAGAATAATATGTTCGTTAAGATTGATACGAACCCTCGAGAAAATTGGGTACTTGAAAAGCCTGATTACTATACGGCTTGGGTTCGTACCAAAGACGGTAGAATTAAAATAGAAGGTAAAACTTTTGATTCTATTATTAAAACAGCAAAAGAATTATCTAGTAAGTACGATAAAGATATTTTGCTTTACGCGGTTCGCGATAAATCAGATGCTTGTTTCGGTACTTATAAAAAAGATAATCCTTTTTTTACTAAATAGGGAGGGTTAAATGAAAATTGAATTAAAAACTTTATATAATACTGTAATTGTTAAAAGTAAAACTAATAAAAAAACTTGTCCTTGTTGTAATGGATCATTACAAATTGATACTGATGAAGGAAAAGATGGGTGTAATATTTGTGGAATGTCTGGAGATTATTTAACTGCTTTGAATATAAGTCTTACAAGTTCAGAAGGAAATCTATCTTATTTTGAAAAATATTTTTCTAAAGATGATTTTGTGAAATTAGAATTAATAAAGACTATTGAAGAGTTAAGAGATGCTCATTATGAATCAATAGACAATAATTTAATGCAAATACAAGGAAAAGCACAAAGAACTAATTTAATAGTTAGGAAAGCTAGGGAGGGTTAAATGAAAGCATTAAATGAAGAAGAAAAATTATTTTTAATTAAGTATTTAAAATTTAAAATTCCTCAAACTAAAAATAAACTAAAACCAGACTATTATTCTGGTAGAGATGATAATGATAATTTTATTAAAGAGTTTAAAAAACAATGGAATGAAGAATTAAAAATATCACAAAATATTTTAAAAAAATTAGTAAAAATAGAAAAAATTACTTTGTCTAATGTAGATGATGTATCTGATATTATTGCAAATAAAATTATAAAACAAATTAACTTAAATACTTAATATCTATAATACAGCCACGAGGGAACGTTTGTACTCGTCCCAGTAAATCGTCCTTCTCGTCTATTATGTCGTTGCCATCGGTATCGGCTGCGATGGTAATGTAGTCTGGTTTATCTTCTATCAAATACCCTAAACTTTTAATCTTGCAAGGTTTCGTATCTTTGGCTTGTTTCAATGAAACCCAACCGGAATCACTTGATTCATTGGTGTCCCACCACAGAATTTCAACAATTTTGTTACAGTTGCATTCTGTTTTACCGCAATGACAAATCATTTATTTTTTTTCTTTTTTTTCTTTTTCTTGTCTTTTTCCTTATCCTTTTTTAGTTGGGCATATCCTGCTTGGGTGTATGGATAGTGCTTTCCCTTATATTCAGGCATCTACTATGCTCCTCCTGAAGTCATTTTCCAAATGATGAACAGAACTACAAGTGTCACGATACCTGCTTTGATCCAGTCTTTCACTCCCCAATCGCTCCATTCTTTCAAATGAGCCCAAAGGTCTTTAATGAGTTTCATATTATCTCCTATTGTTTTGGTTTATCAATATTTACTTTTTTAACTTTCTCGTATGAGCGTAAAGCTCCCATACCTAATAATGCCATTACCAACGGCATCAACGTACCCATATCTAATTCTGGTAAGGGTTTGGTTTCCCAATTAAAAGTTGCAATTAGGAACATTAAAAATTGTTTGAGAACGTACTCCCAAAAAATTGCTAATGCACAGGAAAATCCAATAAGAGGTCTCCATATTCGTTGAAGCATACC
>VTLG01001419.1_pt1 | contig 12387 bp, 19 predicted proteins | sample 4694571 | NCBI WGS metagenome assembly VTLG01 (sample SAMN12604809, study PRJNA352737) | marine metagenome | biome: ENVO:00000447; feature: ENVO:00000209|ENVO:00000569|ENVO:01000036; material: ENVO:00002151; isolation source: viral sequences binned using virsorter ... | reverse complement strand
AAATTCAGCCGGAGGCTGGAGCATTGATCATGTTTCCACCTATCTGGATGTTTCCTCATAAGGGACATCTATTAAATTCTGGAAAAAAATATTTGTTGTCTACATATCTTCTTTATCCAGAACAAAAAGCTAGTGACGATAGAATACCAGAGATTCCAAGATTCAAACTTCATGAAGGATTTAAATAATGAACTTAGAAAAATTACAAGAAGAATTAGAATTAGATGAAGGATGTAAATATGAAATATATCTTGATCATCTTGGCTATCCTACTTTTGGTATCGGGCATCTTATTACTGAGAATGACCCCGAATACGGTTGGGAAGTCGGAGCGTCCATTGACACTCATAGAGTCCATGAAACCTTCGAGTCGGATATCGAAGGAGTCTTGTCTGACTGCTCCAAATTATATTCAGACTTTGGAGATTTGCCAGAAGAAGCTCAAAGAGTGATTGCCAATATGATGTTCAATATGGGCCTAACTCGACTATCAAAATTTAAAGGTATGAAACGTGGTGTTGATGCCAAGAATTGGAATCAGGCCGCAGATGAGATGGTTGATAGCAGATGGTATAATCAAGTAACAAATAGAGCAGATAGATTAGTTGAGAGGATGAGAAATATAGAATAATGGCTAAATTTAATCATGTACCAGTGAAATTACCAGAACTAAAAACAGTAACAGTAAATCGAAAAAGATTTTATGTTACACCAGAAGAAAAATATTATCCTTCAATCACTACTGTTCTATCAACTCGAAATAAAAAAGGATTGATGGAATGGCGTAAGCGTGTTGGTGATGAAGTAGCAAATTATATATCAGGTAAGGCAGCTGCAAGAGGAACTAAAGTTCACCATATGTGTGAGGATTATTTGAATAATGTGGAAAGTGATTGGCCAGACAAATGGATAGAACACAAAAAGGATTTTCTTCCTTGGTGTTTATTTAATGAGTTGAGAGATAAAGTTTTGGGCAATATTAGTGATATACATGCTCAAGAGTGTGGTTTGTATAGTGATAAATACAAGGTAGCGGGCAGAGTTGATTGCATTGCAAAGTACAATGGTGTTCTTTCAATTATCGACTTCAAGACATCGACAAAAGAACGATCTGATAGTTGGAACGAAAATTACTATATTCAATGTTCTGCATATGCAGAAATGTTCACTGAATTAACAGAAATTGATACAAGCCAAATAGTAATATTGGTTGTAACTGAAGATGGTGCAGTACAGGAATTTATTAAAAGTAAGGATGATTATTTGGAAGTGTTGAAAGAAACCGTTACAGAATGGGAAAAACAGAATGAAACAGATAGCAAGGGACATCCGATCATTTACCGATAAACTAAAAGTTTTTATTTTGGTAGGTTTGCTTATGGTATTAATGCCAACCTTTGCTATGAGTCAAAACGTAGTTCCAAAACAAGAAAATACGGAAAAGGTTGTACCCAAAACGGAGCCACCAAAAACTGCTGGGCCGCCCCCCTTTGGTACGGTATTCATGTTGCAAAAACCTGTAGCTTGCAATGATACTCTTGTATTAATGAATTATATTAAAGGCATGAATCAAATGGTTCCTATAACAATAGGTACAGATAGAAATCAAATGGGCGGAATATCATCTCTTGTACAAATATATGCTAACCCTGCTACTGAAAATTTTGCGGTTGTCGAACATTTTGCTATACAAAAGAGTTGTATTATTTTTCAAGGACATGATTTTGATATAATTCTTCCAGAACGATATTATAAAGGGTCAGCTCAATGAATGAACGCATAGAAAAATTGATAGCAAAACGCCCATTTTTGAGATGGTGGCTTTTTGCTACAATAATGTTGTTGGCTGCCTTTGGTGCATTTCAGACAGGAATTATTAATGCAGTATATGATGTAGATGTAACAGGATTAAGTTTTCTTATTATGGGAATATTAATCGTCATGTCAATTAAATGCGGTATTGATACTTTTAGATTAACATCCATTGAAAATGTTACAGAAAAGGATATTAACGAATCATATGCTAAAGCAGATACAGGATGGTTTGTATCTGATATCTGCTTGACGTTAGGGATGATTGGTACTGTGGCAGGATTTATCTATATGCTGTCATCTTCATTTGCAAATATTGATGTTTCTAATGTAAGTTCTCTGCAAAATGTTCTATCTCATATGAGTGCTGGTATGGCAACTGCATTGTATACTACAGCTGCGGGCTTAGTTAGTAGTGCATTTTTGAAGGTACAATATTTTAATTACTCAACTGAAGTTGATAGATTAGGGACAGAACTTGATGATTCGGAAAAGACCTAAAAGTTATAATTCGAATACGTCATTTCTAGATATATTATTCAACACTCTGGTTGGATTTGTATTACTCTTTATTATTGCGTTTCTTCTCATTAGTCCTGTTAAAAAGAAAAAGGAAATTGAACAGAAAGCGGAATACGTTATCTCTGTAACTTGGCCCGGCGGTTTATCAGATGATGTTGATTCTTGGTTACAAGACCCAACAGGAAAGATAATGTTTTTCCGTAGAAGAGAAACTGGGCTGATGCATTTAGACCGTGATGATCTAGGTACGATAAATGATACACAATTCGTGCCTGGCATTGGTTTGGTTAATTATCCTCACAATAGAGAAATCACAACTATTCGTGGAATCATGCCAGGAGAGTATGTATTTAATGTACATCTATATCGAAAAAGAAGTGGCGGTGATCCAATACCTGTTACTGTGATACTTGAAAAACTAAATCCACACGTTAAACTATTATATTCTAAGACTGTAGAATTATCGCATTTTTGGCAAGAAAAGACTATAATAAGATTTGTATTGGATGTTGATGGTGAAGTTAGAGAATCATATTTTATATACAAACCATTGGTTGATAAAGTTATTGGCAGCAAACAAGAAGCTATGATGGGACAATGGGAACAACAGCCACCGCCTGGGCCCGGAACGCCAGCACCATTACATGAACCTTTTCCTGTACCAACGCGACCAGAAAATAAGGATAAGGAATAATGAACTGGCTTGATATTTTAGGTGGTATTAGTGGTATAACAATATTATATGTGTTGCTTATGATATTATTGTCATGGATTATTATTGGTATCAAAGGTCGATGGATCACTAAAGGATTGATCATGGCGGTTGCTATATGGTTTTCAGTAACACTATATCATTCGTTTCACAATTTTATGGGATGGCCATCAGAAGAAAGTATGACCACAAAATACTCTGAATTAATTTGGTTTCAAATTAAGGAACCAAGTAAGATAACAAATTATCCCGGCGCAATATTTCTTTGGGTAAGAGAAATGCCTAAATCAGAAAAGACTGAAGGATTGACTTTAAGACAACTGACAAATCCGATGGTGTGGTTTACATATCCAGATGAATCTGCACCACGAGCATATAAAATTCCTTATTCAAAGGAAAAACATAGAGAGTTAAGAAAAGCAGTTGAAGGTCGTAAAACTGGCGTCAAGACATATGTGGAGTTTAATAAAAAGAAGAATCGCCGGTCTAAAGCAGGCCATCAAGAAGTTGATGATGGTATCAGATTTAAAATGATTAAACCGCAAGATATTATACCGAAGAGATGATGATGACTATTGATAAAGAACAAATTATTGCAAATCTACGAGAAGTTTATGATCCAGAAATTAGTATTAATGTATATGATTTGGGTTTGATATATGATATTGATATAGATGAAAAAGAGAGCTCAGTAAATATTACTGCTACATTAACCAGTGCTTTTTGTCCCTTTGCTGATGAAATTGTTGGGAGTATGCAAAAAGCTGGTTATGCAAAAAATGTTCTTAGTGTAAATGTAGACATCACATTTGACCCGCCATTTACAATGGACAGTGTGCCGCAAGATACTAGAGATATTATGGGGTGGTAAAAAAATGAAAAAAATACTTGACAATATTAATATAATGTGGTATAAATAGAGTACAGTTTGATGATACAGACTGAAAGTTGTACAGGACTTGGGGGCAGTACCCAACGCCTCCACCAAAAGGAGATTACGGTGGTAGTATTATTTTTAGAAGAGTTAGGGGGAGAAACAGATGACCCAGACCCCCATAGTAAAAGAAGCCGTTAAGTGGATGTTTAAGGCTTATGTCGTTTGGAGTATTTGTGCAGACATATTTCTTCTTGGTGGAATTGCGTACCTAATCTTTTTTTGATGGGGGCGAAATAGGATCGACTGGCAATGTATAGGAAAGTGGAGAACTGTCGGATGACCTCGTATCGGTCACTTTAAGTAAACGCAAACGATAACTTTGCATTTGAGGATTATGCACTAGCTGCTTAATCGCTCGGGGTTCGGAAGTACCTGGCAACAGAAACTTCCATTTTATACTAACGCACTAAGGCGAGTATAATCTTATTAGTATAACAAAGGAGATTGCGTGGAGTTGGCGAAAACGCTGACATTTGAGGCTCGGACACTGATAGAACAGTGCCAACCATACCATTCCCACTGGCCTAGGGAACGCAACGGGTGATGCCGAAATACATCCGTGAGGGGTCACGGTTAACCCCTCAACTTTATTATGAAGGATACCAATGGCGTTAATTACATCTAAAACTTTTACCCTTACAATAGAGAATATCGCAAAAGAAAAGAAGATCAGTCATATGGATGCTGTTCTACATTATTGCGAGAAAGAAGGAATTGAACCTGAGTCAGTCGGCCCTCTTATATCTAAAGGACTTAAAGAAAAGATCGAAGCAAATGCAAGAGATTTAAATTTTCTACCGAAACAAGCTCAACTGCCAATATAATGACACAATTGCAAACATACTTTCCATTTGGTCCGCCAATTGGCCATGCTGTATTACCAGATGAATTAATAAATGATCTTAATAAAGGTTGTGATGATATTGTTAAAGATGAGGAATTAGCTAAATCCCAAGATTGGTCACATAACCTCGTTGGTCAAGTTGAACAGGAACTTTTAATCCCAAGAGAAATTATTAATAAATGGGGTAAATGGTTCGGTGTTCAAGTTCGATCATATGTAGCTGGATACTTTAATCAACTCTATCTTCCCGGCCAAAATATTTTACATTCTTCTAAAAAAGAAGTGGCAAAATCTATCAGCACTATGCAAACTAATGCTCACTCTGCTTGGTATGTACGATCTTTTGCTGGAGACTTTAATCCCATTCATACACATACAGATTGTCAATTAACTTGTGTTGGATATTTGAAAGTTCCAGATTTGTCAAAAGAACGTGAAAAGATTCTAGGCAATGCCGGAAATGCTGGGGCTTTAGAAATTTTGGGCCCTGCTGGTAGCAACCAATCAGCGTATTTTGAAAGCGATAGAATAGGGCTTATTCCAAAGGTAGGTAATTGGTATTTGTTTCCTGCTAATCTTAGACATGTAGTATATCCATTTAAATGTGATGGAGAACGAAGGTCATTTAGTATTAATTTGAATACAAATATATTCAGAGGTGTAATTGCTGGTCAATAATATATGAATTATGGAACCGATTGACGTTTATTTAATGTATTGTGCTATGAAAGCACATTTTAGTAAGAATGATTATGACTTTTTCACTTATAAAGGTAAGAGTCGTGTACCTAGAAACTCGTTTTATAAACGTAAAGACAGGGGATTCTTTGTCAAACTTTCCAGAAAGTATTCAGAAGAAGATTTGAAGAACTATCTAGTTGCTAATTTTATCATGGATAGAAGAGGCTATGTTGCGAATTTTAACGATGAAAATTATGAACAATGGAAAGAGAAAAGAAGTAACTTCTACAATATATTCACTGATGAAATTAGACCACTTGTAAAGAATTTCAATCCACTATTTGAAGTGAAAAATTCTGAGCATCCAATTCTTTTAAAAGAGTATCTTGGTAAAAGATTATCGCTTGAAACTCTTATCGTTCTTGACGAGTTAGTAAAATTTAGTGGGACTTGGGACAATCGTATGGCTGAGGATTATATATGGTTTGATCTTAAAAAATTGATGATTAATTACAAAAGGTTCTTGACAATTGATAAGAATCAGTATAGAATACAATTATTGAAACTTATAGAGGAGTCCAATTGATGGCCGCCCCAGTAAAATCTGATGACAATTCCGTTGTCAGGAATGAAGCGTTTTTAGAGATTGAGGTTCAATCTCTTACTGCTCGAGTTAAGGAGCTTGAGTATGATTGTGCAAATCTAACACAATCTAATTTTGAATTGTCAGATAGAGTTAAGAAACTCGCATCTCGACAACCGGCTTGGCCGAAGGGTTATCGTCCACAAAAACGACATAACGCAACCCGGCCCAACTAATTCCTTAGGCATGGTGTCTATTGAATATGATGCAGTATTGCATCTTAAATTTGTCATATAAGGAGATTATATTATTATGACTAATGTTACTAAATCCGCAAAGGTTATTGCGGCACTTGAGAGTGGAGTAGAACTAACAGGTAAGCAGATCGAGTCACGTTACAATGTCGGTAACGCTCGAGCTCTGATTAGCTCTCTTCGTATGCAGGGTTATCCTGTTTATCTCAACAAGCGTGTTAGTACTTATAATGGCGAGACTTATTCGAAGTATCGTCTTGGTACGCCTTCTCGCGCTGTTATTGCGGCTGGGTATCAGGCCCTCGCAACCTAAAGGGATAGGGGGAGAATAACTCCCCCTTTTTCTTGAATGGTTCGCCGGAGTAGCTCAGTTGGTAGTAGCAGTTGCCTTGTAAGCATCAGGTCAGGAGTTCGAATCTTCTCTCCGGCACCATTTTGGAAAGGTGTTAATATGAAACATATTCTAATTATTCTATCAGTATTGATGACAATAGGTGTTGCACATGCTGATACCAAAGTAAGTGGCGAGAAAGTATTTAAGAAATGCAAATCTTGTCATTCCTTTACTAAGAATAAACTCGGCCCTAACTTGGGAAATATATTTGATCAGAAGGCTGGTATTGTAGAGGGGTTTAAATATTCCAAGGCAATGGAGAATTCTGATATAATTTGGAATGCTTGCTCTCTGGATAGTTTTTTGAAGAAACCAAGGAAATATATCAAGGGAACTAAAATGCGTTTTTCTGGTCTTAAAAAGGAATCGCACAGAAAGGCTTTGATAGAATATCTAAAAGAGAATCAGGTTAAATGAAGGTAGAACTAATAGACCACATGGGAAATGATTTGTCAATAGTAAATGCTGCTCGTGTTTCCTTTGCAAAAGTTCATGCAGAATTTGATGATAAAGGTGATACTAGATTAATCAATTATCTGGCAAAGCATAATCATTGGAGCCCCTTTGGTCATGCATCAATGCAGTTTCATATCAAGGCTCCTGTATTTGTTGCGAGACAATTAGTAAAGCATCAGATAGGGCTGACATGGAATGAAGTATCAAGACGATATGTTGATGATGAACCAGAGTTTTATGAACCTACTGAATGGAGACTTGCAGCAGAAGATAAGAAGCAAGGTTCATCAGAGGAAACGGTGAAGTATAGTATTTCTCCAGCACATAAGTTTGCTAAAGAATGTTATGAGAATATGTTGAATTTAGGTATTGCACCAGAGATGGCTCGTATGGTATTGCCCCAATCAATGTATACAGAGTGGTATTGGAGTGGTACATTATATGCGTTTGCAAGAATATGTAATTTACGATGCAAACCAGATGCACAAAAGGAGACACAGAATGTTGGATGGGGCATTGATCAGTATGCAAGGAACCTCTTTCCCGCCAGCTGGAACGCATTACGAGATGCATAAAGCTCTTATCATAGGTAATGGTGAATCACGGTCATGGTTTAATCCATGTAAACAACGTATTCGTGATGAGAATATTATAACGTGGGGTTGTAATGCAATCTATCGTGATGGAGCTGTTCATAATCTAGTAGCAGTTGATTATGCCATGCAACAGGAAATTTATGACTCTGGTTACTGTTTAGACCAGCCAGAGTACGGTGATATAAAAAATATTCATTTTGCGAATTGGAGTGTAGTTCCATCCGAAGTAGCTGAAATGATGTTTATGGGATATGACATTCCAGAGGCATTTATTCATAGAAGTAAGAATAGGACTGCTCAGTGTGTTATATCAGGTAAAGACCCTGTTACACTACAAGAGAAAATTGAGACTGCTATTCGAATGAATCCTGGCATGGATATGAATGATCTAAGATTGAAAATGGAAAAGGATATTGGAGTCTGGATTACCTATGTTGAAGAAAATGATGATGTAGTTCCTATAGACTATCCTGTAGGTTGGTCTGCTGGTAATACCGCATTACATCTTGCATGTCAAGCTAAACCAGAAAAAGTTTATGTTATGGGATTTGATTTGAGCTCATATGATAAACCTCTAAACAATATGTACAAGGGTACGGATAATTATTTGCCTGCTGATGCGAAGGGGTTTAATCCTGCGAATTGGTATGATCAAATGAGAGCAGTGTTTAGAGAATTTTCTTTGTATGATACAAAATTTTATCTGGTAGATTCTGAAGTCAAATTTGATGAGGATAATGTATTCTATATAACAAAGAATGAATTGTGTGATAGGTTACAGATAGTATGACAGGTGTACCTCTCTTTCCAGCTGGTATGGTGAAACAATACCATACACCCAAACCTTTTATGGCCGGCGGGAGTCATGGTTTGGATTTATCTCGATTTACATTTGAACAATTCAAGGGACAAACTAAGTTAAGAACAGAGAAGTTTAATAATATTCTTCTTCAGCCTGAATTTAAAAATATAAAAATTTGGGTAGAAGCCTGTGCTAAAGATTTTCTTGACAATGTATTACAAATGGAGTATGAGGAATTCTTTCTTACAGAGAGCTGGTTAAACATCAGTGGTAAGGGTGGATATCAGAAGATACACAATCATTCCAATTCCATTATCAGTGGAACACTGTATTTGAAATCAGAAGACAAGCATCCACCACTAGAATTCAAAAAGCAGAAGATGGAGTTTGAACCATTCATCTCACTTACAGAACATTACAAGAAGGGCAATCCAAATACCGCAAGTACTTTGGCATTTCCCTGTACACAGGATACTATGCTCGTGTTTAATTCATATCTATATCATGGGCATGGTGAAAGTCAAGTTGAATCTGAAAGGATTGGGCTTGCATGGAATGGTCTAATCAATTTCGTAGAGAAAGATAAAGACCTATATAGAATACGGTTTGTTAAAGAAGATACTTGACATTCCGTATAAAACAGTATACAATACAATAATTAACATACGATACATACGATACATAAGGAGATACATATGTCGTTAGCTCAACTGAAGAAATCTAATTCTTTGGATCAACTGCTCGGTGCAGCAGCTTCAGAGAATAAACCCCAAGAAAAGAAGTCCTATGTGGACGAGCGTTTGTGGAAGCCAGAACTTGATAAGACAGGTAATGGTTATGCAGTAATTCGTTTTCTGCCTGCTGTGGACGGTGAGAATATGCCATGGGCGAAGCTCTGGAATCATGCATTTCAAGGCCCAACTGGTCAGTGGTATATTGAGAACTCTTTGACCACTCTTAATCAGAATGATCCTGTATCAGAGATGAACTCTGCATACTGGAATTCTGGTATAGAGTCCGATAAGGAAATTGCTCGTCGCCAGAAGCGTAAGTTGCAATACTTCTCTAACATCTATGTTGTGAGTGATACCAGGCACCCTGAGCATGAAGGCAAGGTGTTCCTGTTTCGGTATGGTAAGAAAATCTTTGATAAGATTATGGAAGCAATGCAGCCTGCGTTTGAAGATGAGGTTGCAATTAATCCCTTTGATTTCTGGGGGGGTGCGAACTTCAAGCTGAAGATTCGTAAGGTAGATGGTTTTTGGAACTATGATAAGTCAGAGTTTGAAACACCAACTGCATTGTTTGATAATGATGATGATATTGAGAAGGTGTGGAATAAACAGTATGCTCTTAATGAGTTTACCGCTTCTACTAACTTCAAATCATATGATGAGTTGAAGACTCGCCTTAACATGGTTCTTGCTGGTACTACTACGGTAGGAAATGTGACAACCCTGATGGAAGATGAGCCTGTTGTATCCGCTGTTGTCGATACTAAAGAGGAGCCTGCTCCTGTAACAGTTGAAGATGATGAAGATACGATGAATTATTTTCAGAAGCTTGCTGATGACGGTTAATCGTTAATTCAGCGTAATCCCCTCTGAGCAATCAGAGGGGATTTTTTTATGCAGCAACATTAACGGTATTTAGAATTGCACTAGGATGACTAAATGATGTTGTGGTAGTAGTCATATTTGATGAAGTGTTATTGACACTAGTAACAGGAGCATTTACTACTGTTGCTCCACCGCCAGCTCCAGCACCTGGCCGCAATGCTGATGCTTGCATTTGTGCAGTTCTATCGGCATTCATTACTTGAACCCCACCAGAAGGAAAGATTAATTCTGGACCTAGTTCTCCAACTAATAACCCGTTTGGGGTTCCTTGAAATGTCCCGCCTGTAGCTGCGCCAGGTTGTTTTTTAGGGTCCGTTCCCTTTGTAGGATCAAATAATTTTAGAAACAATTTTTTAAGACGGCTGCCGCCGAGGAAATCGAACTCCATTTTTTGAATTTTTCGACCCAGACCTCCAAGAATACCATCAATACTAAACATATCAGATATGCCTGAGAACATATCTTTAAAACTAAAATCAAAGTCTGGCAAAGCACTCGCTAAATCAAATTCTAATATTCCAGTGCCATCACCTTTCCAGAAATAATCTTTTATCTTTTTAACAACATCGCCTAACATTTTAGAAATACTGAAACCTTCATCAAGCCCGGACATTGGATCAGCTCCAGCACTGTCGCCTTTACCAAAACTAAATAGACCTAAGAACCAAGCTTTAGCTTTTTTAAAGATTCCACCAATCATTTTTCCAAGTGACCATCCACCTTCTTCTGTTTCGCCTTCCTTCTTTCCCCATTTAAATAAACCCACAAACCAATCTTTAACTGTTTTAAAGACTCCCATGATAAATCCCTTGATGGAGAATTTTTCAGTTGCCGCTGCAGCTTCATCCCATCCAAATAATCTCATCACCCATGTGATTGCACTTTTTACTGGTGAAAAAAGAATGTCCATGAGTGACGCATAACCTCCAAGTATTGCTTTAAACAGTTTTGTCAGTGCTGCTACGGGGTCAGAAAACAGTAGTTTTACCCAATCTACTGCACCTTTTATCATAGAGAATATTCCACCAATTATATCACCAATCAATGCAGAGAAGCTAAATGAGTTGAGCCACTTTTTTGCATTATCAAAACCAAATACACCTAAAATCCATGCAACGCCTTTTTTCAATAAGTCAAGAGGCATACCAATCAACCCTTGAAATAATTTGGTCAATCCTCCTTCTAAACCGCCAAGAATACCGCCCTCTTTATATCCTGCCATAAATCCTGTAATAAAATCAAAAGCAGACATAAGAATAGTGATGGGAAGAAATATCTTACCTAAAAATGTACCAAACTTAGCAGCAAATTGTAATATTCCTGATGCTGTTTTTGCACCTGTAGCTAAATTTTTGGCGTAACCAAAAACTGATGTAAAAAAGTTTTTTAGTGGTGTAAGAAAGTTTTTTACTGAGGTTACTACACTTTTTACTTTAGCGCCCAATCCTTTAACTAAATCACTTACAGTGTCAAATATTTTATAGTTTTTAGGATTGAAGAAATTACCTATTCTAGTAAAGAAATTTTTAAATGAAGTTAGAGCTGCACCCAATTTAGTGTTTTTTATTGCCTTTGCAAGGTTATCTAAGTCAGTTCCAAATGCTGCTTTTAAAGCCCTAAACAATCCTTTGAGTGGTTTGAATAATAATTTTAGTCCCTTTCCAGTAAGTTTTTTAAGAAACATAAATTCTGCAGCAAGTTGCTTAAAGAAAGCAACTAACGCAATAATAGGAGCTGCAATCGCAGCAATTACAATTCCTAACCCTGCTTTGGCAGATTCTTTTAAAGATTTCAAAAAGGATTTATTTAATTGTATAATTCCAGCGGCCATCTGTTCAAACAAAATAGTTCTTTTATTTTCTTTTGCTTCAGTCGCTTTCTTCTCTTCAGATGCTTTAGCGCCGGACTCAACTTCTTTTGATGTGTTTGCAACAACAACATCTAACCTTTTATTTGCATCCTTTAATTCATCAATAACATCTTTTGTAAAATCTGCCATTAGATTATCCTACTTTTTTCCCTTAGGCAATGATGTGCCTGGCTTACCGACATACAAACCAAAGAAAGCAGCGCCTGCACCTACAATAGTAGAAATAAATGCGGCTTGTGCATTTGTGGGATCAGACAATGCCATAAACCATGTTGTTGCTGAATAAAATGCGTAGATATATGCCA
>VTLG01011899.1_pt1 | contig 12391 bp, 11 predicted proteins | sample 4694571 | NCBI WGS metagenome assembly VTLG01 (sample SAMN12604809, study PRJNA352737) | marine metagenome | biome: ENVO:00000447; feature: ENVO:00000209|ENVO:00000569|ENVO:01000036; material: ENVO:00002151; isolation source: viral sequences binned using virsorter ... | reverse complement strand
CCCAGTCTATATAAAACTCAGAGCCTGAAGGAATTTCTTTGTCTATACCGTTAGGAGGAATCATAAGTTCTAGGCCTCCTGGAGTATTATTGGATTTTTCGGGAATTCCTTTTATATAAAAGAATAAATCCCCTGTAGAATGGAGTATCTGCACTCTAAGAGGAACATCTGCCCGTAGTGCCTGTTTCAAATGATTACGGCGAGCCTGTCCCGAATTCGTTCCAGTCCCATCAAGCGCAGTGGTGGGAAGAAAAGTGTCTCCCACAGACATAACAGCGCTAGTGGTATGTTTGCCTAAGCCTTTTCTAACGATAGCATGCCTGCCAAAGTACCTTATCGGGCTTAAAGTGCCACTATCATCTCTAAAAGTAAGTTTAGCATCTTTCGAGTCTATGGAACCCGCATGGTTGCCGCCCGAGTTATAAGCTCTAACGTATATGGGCTTCGTTTTCTCTGCAGAAGCCGCAGAGGCTAGAGGAGTCCCGTTCATGTATACTCCATGAGCGCCTCCTACAAGACCTTCTATCTCTCCATGGCACAGGAGATCTACTACTGCTGCATACGACTTATGGGCGCGACTACCATATTGAGCGGACGGGTTAGCGGTAGAGCCCCAGTCCCCACTTTCTTCGGTACCGCCTACGTGATACCACACTCCATTGACTTTAATTGAATTTGGTCCCATAATATTCTCCTATCCAAAAGATAAGTTGACTTGCTCTGAAGTGTGCTCATTAACCTGCTTAAACTGTGAAGCTTCTTGTTCTCTTTTATTGTCCAACCACTCGGGATCCGGGTGAGTAGTAGGGACTGTTCTAATAGGAATACCTTTTGAATTCGTAGAGTGTATTATAGAGCCGTCGTTTCCATCAGGCTCGGTGGTAGTAGCGTTAGCAATGTCCTGTTTGCCTTCAGTATCTGGCTCCACATAAGGGTTGTGCCTCTCTTCGATAAACGTCTTATTTCGGAACCGAGAGTTATGTTTATACGCCACAGAGACGGGGGATCCTCCTACAATAAGTTCCCCATAAACTACAGGAACAGGAAGGCCTTGTGCGGCCACATTTTCCGGTCCGTCAAACAAGTAGTGCTCATTCTCTGCAGGAGTTTCAGTTTCTGGTCCAGGGGCCAAAAGCTGTGCTACACCGGTAAGAGCTAGATTTACTGCGATACTCGCCGCTATATTGCCTGACATAGTAAGAGCCCCCGATGCAGTGACAAACATGCCGCCTTCTATAGTAGGGAGAGCACTACTAACGCCTCCAAGACCCGACCCCATTTGTATAGTTTGACCGAATCCCGGAGTCATAAAAAGAGCAGCAATTGCTATAGCGGCCACAATTTTTCCAGCCCCCGACTTAGACCCTGAAGGAACTTCAGTTATAACTATATCCTCGTTTCTTAAATTGAGCAGTAGCTCTTCGGGGTAATCTAAAAGGTCTGACCCCCTCTGTATTTCGAAGCCTACATTATTTTCCGCAGCCTCTAGCATATACTGCCTAAACCCCGGGGTCTGGCATTCTATGAGCTTAAATATATCTCGAATATTAGCGCAGTCAGTGCTCCATTTATGCCCAAAGCGCTCAATTCCTCCATTTAAGTAAACTGTTTGCATCTTAAATACCTATGTACGTGGTTTATCCACCCTCTTCCATACAGAGACTCCCTACAGGAGAGCCTGTGTACTGCATGATGAAGAAACACCCCTTCGCCTAAATAAACTCCGCAATGATTAGGAACGGTGCCTCTAATCTTAAAAATAATCAAATCCCCTATCTTTAAATCCTCTACTTCTACAAACCCGAAAGACTCATATAAATCGTCAAAATAATTTAAGCCTTTATCCCACCAGTCATCTTCAAAAGGAATAGTAGGAAGTACAATCTCATGCTCTTGGTAGTAGTAGTCTCTAACTAAAGAGTAGCAATCACTTGCTCCGAATTTATAGTCTCTGCCTAAAAGAGGACTTCTGAGCTTTTCTGGTAAGTACTCTACTTTTTCTAAGTCTGGTACTGAGAATACTGTAAAAGGAATCTGTAAAAAGTCACTTACCTTCTTATCGGCCTCACTTAACTCGGGAGAAGCGTCAGGATGGCTATGCACTATCGCATGTATATCTCCCGACAAGGAAGCGGCTATATAGTCTTTGGAGGATATTTCGAAGTCATTTTCCTTATCTTCTGCCACATTCTTACAAGGAACCCAGACCAGCTTACCTCTCTTATTTAGCAGTATTCCACACCCCTCTTCGGGATAAACGTCTAAAAAATGCTCTACTATCTCTTTATCTTCTTTCTTGTACACCGGGGAACCCTCCAAAAGGGAGCTGGTAGGCTGAATCAGTACGGTAGTGGATTACGTTATTAGCGAAAGAAGGAGAGCCTGTAGGACTAAGTTCCATTGCGTGAAACCTCATTCTACAGGACTCTAAAGTCTTTCTACATATGTCCCCTTCTGTCCAATATTTCCCCGCAGCCGGAGTGGTAGATACATCAGCGGAGATTAATGTCCAGTCTCCTGTATTATCTGTAGGCTCATTTGAAGAGCTGCTAGTGTGGCTTTGCTTTGCCTTATACAAAGAGCCTCCAAAAATAACTAAATTGCCCGGACTATAACTAACACTGGTAGCCCAAGCCTGAGGCACGGAAGCCTTCTTTACTCTCCATAGTTTCGCGGGACTTCCATACACGACATAGTCATTTAATGTATGGCTATTATACCCTTTATACGCAGTACCGGAAGTATAAGTAGAATACTTATGTACTTTGCGATAATTTACGTTTGTTATGGACGGGGCCGATCGAGCCTCTCCAGACGCAGAGCCTTTCATGGCTTGCCAATACTCTTTTACGGTGGCATCCGCTGTAGAGCCATCAAGATTTAGCTGTTTTGCACCGGATTTAGTAGTAGAATATACTCTACCAATTATAATCTCACCTGGATCAGTCTCACTTACATAGGAGATAACTTCTGAATCAGAAAAGTTCATGACGTATTGATTGTCGGAGTTTACATAAATAGGAGTGCCGCTAGTACCATTACCCAAATACCCTTCCCAGCTGCACCCGCCTTTCCTGCTCCCTCTAGCAAGGCTTCTTCTTCCTTCTTTATACCGCCAAGTACAGGCACCTCCCACAACAACCCTTCTAGGTAATTGAATGCCTGCCAAGTCAAAGGGAGAGGAGAGTTCAAAAGTGACTTGAAGAATATTCTTTGAAAGGATACGATCAATTATAAATACTGTTTTGGGAAGAGACACTCCCGGCGCGCTAGAAGAATCAGAAGCGCCTCCCACTAAATACTTTCGGAAAGTAGGAATACGAGTTATTCTTTTACCGATTAAGTCCTCATACCCCAGCCCTCCAATTGCGGAGGAAAGCGTAGTGCCTATATTTCCTATAGAGAGCTGAGGGCGGTTATAGGCTCCATCTGAAGAGATATCAAAGCCTTCTGCCATTATAGGGATAGCAGTATATTCTCTAGCCGTATTTGAAGAGTCCCTAAATTCTACAGCCGTTAAATCGCTGTCTAGGCCACCAAAAAATCTAGCAAAACTTCCAGACTGATACTCTAGGTCGTATAAGAGAACAATCTCCGAACCTGGATCTTGTTTCTGTACTGTGGAATTTATATCTGTCATGGTTCATACACTCGCCTAAACGTTGCTGAAAGACTGTAGGTGGCGTCACTTACATAAGTAGCGCTGTAAGCATCGCACACCACCTTTATACTGGTTTCAAGTCCTGGAGTATTGTTACTATCAGGAATAGTATACGTGAACGCAGTTACTCCCTTTTTATTATCTAAAAAGGCCATTATATCGTCGACTTCCTCTTTTGGTCGATTAGAATAAGAGACGGCATAGGTTTCGTCCAAGCTATTAATGCCCTCTGCAATTCTCTGCTCATACCCATCCCCAAACTGTACCTTCAAAACTCTAGGTTTTGTATTTTTGGAAAGTCCCCTATCCGGGGTAACTTGATGGCCTCCGAAGCCAGTTGTTTCAAATCCTAGTGGCATTATGCTGCTCCATATGGGCTAAGAATTCCCCCCGGCCTTTTCTGTCTTTGAAGCTCGTCTTGTACCGCAGCAGAAATAGCCATACCCATTGCTTTCATTTGGCGGTCTCCTTGAGCGTTTTCCTGAGAGCTGCCCTGACCGTCCATTGATACATTTACGGTAACGTTATTTGTTCCTACACCACCTCTCAGGTCTACGGGGATTTGCCGGTTGTTGGGGAGAGGGACTACAGCTTCAGTACCGTGTAGCATTGCGGGGTAACCAGCATCCCTCCCCCTAGCTATACCTCCTTGTGCGTACTTTTTCTTCACCATTCCGCCGTACCTAAAGTTATCCAGTCCGAGAAAATTTCCAATTGCCCCTCTCGCTCCTTCCGCCGAAGGATCAAAAGCTGTTTTCAAAGTATTAAAAATCAAAAGCCTAGTTATTAGCTGGGCGAGGTCTTTGAGAATAGCTAGTGCCATATTTTTGAAAGCATCCTTTGCTTTCGTGGTGCCATCTACAATAGTTTGAAAGGCAGCCGTTAAATTATTAACTAAAGACGTACTAAGAGTATTCGACAGTTGGTCTATCTGCCTCATATCTTCTTTTGCCGCATCAACTGCAGTAACGGCCAATTCTATTTCTCTAGAAGTCTGTAATATTCTCTGATTGTGCCGAAATTTCTCCTCATCACGGAGACTGCTAACTTCTACTTGCCCAAGCCTTTCCATCTCTAGCATTTTTTCCTGAAGATTTAAGGCCGCAGCTCTTGATTTGTTCTGAAGATCCAACTGTTCCTTAATAGGCCCAGCCGCGTGCCTGCCGCTAATAGTGGCCACGTCCAGACGAACACGTGCTTGGGCTAAGCTTTCCATCGCCGCCTCCGTGTCGGATAAAGCCTCTATGTAGGCGTCGTATCCGCCTCTATGAGCAAACGCCTTATTAAGCTTGTCTACTGCGGTTAACTGCTCCCCTGCTTTCTGGGCGTACGCATCGGTTTCTTCTGCAAGCCGCTTCTGGTCCTCTACCCACTGCTTCACTCCCGCAGCACTCTTGCCACTTAATGTCTGTGACATATTTTCAAGAGAATCATTGAGAAGATCATACCCTGCTGTAGCTTTGCGCGAGCTGGAGGCGATATCGAGTATTCCGCCCTCTCCTAGTATTTTTCCCTTTGCGAAAGCTCGTGCTAACGTTGGAGAAAGCTCCCCCAACCTTGTTAATTCCGCTGTTATAGACTCCAAGCCTTTTGCCTGGTCCTCTTTGCCCATTGATAAAAGAGGCAGTAACATTCCTTCAAGGTCAAGACTGCCCATACCTCTAAGTGTTGCGAGAGTTCTCTCCAAAGAAGTCTCTCCGGTTTTAATAGCCCCATCGTCAGCCAACATAAGCTCTAGCTGATCTTTTGCTTCTTTAGCAGAGGCTGCAACGTCATCAAGAGCAGCCTTAGTCTCCCTGACTGCATTCCTTTGGGCCTCCCAACTCTTTACTGTCAACATAAAGTCTGAGTCTAGGAATTTATCTAGACTCTTTTTCATTCCTGAAAAGTCAGGGTCGCTGAGCGTTGATATATTTAGGCCAAGCATAGGAATACTGTTTACTTTATTAATAACCCAATTAATAACATCTACAACAGCCCCTGCCATCTTCTCTATAATACCTAGGCCGCTCTTTCCTACACCTATTATGCCACTAATAATAGTATAAGGAGCGTTTACAAGGGACATAACCATATCATACACCATCTGTATAATTCCCAGAATGACAGTAGCTTTCATAGCCATGTCCATGGCCTTCCCAAACCCCCGCGCGGCCCTGCCTGCTAGACGAAACGCTTTTGAAAATCCAAGCTGAATTGTAGCTTGGAGTTTTTTAGCCTGCAGACCTAAAGTCTTGAAATGAACCTTTACCTTAGAAGAAAAGGTAAGAGCTCTCTTTTCAGTCTGAGCAAGAGCACCTCCAATGTCTCTAACTATAGATATACTTACGTCTTTGAAGATACCTTTTGTTATTTTTCCACTCTTTAGGTACTGAGCCTCTGCGGACTTAAGAGCTTTTTTGAGATTAGCCTTATCCTGAGGAGTCATAACCCCCGCTGCCACTCTCTTTAATACAGGAGATTCTGCTCCGGCTGCTACAGCTCTGCCTGCTCCTTTTGACAGTCTCTTTTCCCCTTTTACTCTCTGTTGAGCTGCTGCGTCTGCTACTGCTTTTATTTTATTCCTATACTCGTCAAGACTTGCTTGTGCCTTTGCTACACCCTCCTCATTTGCTGCTAACATACTTGCAAATTTATCTTTAAACTCTTCTACAAAAGGCATACTTTTAAGAATTGCTACGCCTATAATTCCGAAAAAAGCGAAAGCAGCAACCGCATTCTCATTTAAAAATCTAGCAATACTCTTAAATACAGGAAGTACAACCTCTGTAATTGTTTTTACAATATCTCTGAAAGTATTAGAGAGTTCTACAAATGGATTGGTTTTACCTTCTTGTCCTTGGGTTACCTTATCTAACTGCTTCATAGTAGCTAGATAAACTGCCTGTGACTCTTCTACCGCAGTAAGAGAGTCGGCGTTTTTATCCAAAGCAAGAGCATAGTCTTTCTTTGCCTTTTCAAGACGAAGAGTTATACCAAGTTCGTCAAGAAGTTCCGGCTCTGCCTTAGAGATACCTTTAGTAAGTCTATCAAAAGAATCTTGGAAGTCCCTGCCTAAAACGTTGGAAACTTTTCTAGCCCCTTCTGCTATTTTCTCCATCTGAGCGGGAGAAAAACCTTTTGCTAGACCTATTCGAGACGCTTCTGCTGCTTCCCTAAATCCTAGCATTCCTCCGGACGCCTCTCTAAGATTTTTTCTGAGAGTAGTTAAGGCCACTCCAGTATTTACAGTATAGCTTTTTTGCGATTCTTCCAGTACCTTTAAGTCTGCGGCTTCCTTAAAGAACCTGTATGCGGCACTAATAGCAAATATGTTAGCGGCTAAAGTAGCATAGGCAGGAACTAGTCCTCCCGTGATGCCTTGGGCCATCTTAGAGAAAGCTTTAGTGGAGTTACTCGTGGCTCCGGCTACTCCTTTGAAGCGCCTATCCGTAGTCTGAGCGCTTTCGGATGCACCTTCTAAAGCAATACCGAGCTTTTTGGCGTCAACGGCTACTCTTTTAGTAGTGCCTTTGTCGTCAACAATTATGTCTATATGAACTTGTTTAGCAGCCATTAGCCTTGGACGTTATGGGTGAAATTCTTACCTCCACCTCTTTGAGACTTTCTCTCTTCAGCTTTTCTTTTTTGTTCCGCCTTTTCTGCTCTATAATTTACCATGAGAGTCTCGTAAACTTTCAAAAAATAAATCGTACTTTTTTGGTCATCTATCTCATAAGTATCTAGTAAGAATTTGGCCGAACTCCAGTCTTTTCCTAAATAAGACCCTGACATTCCTTCCCATCTGTCCGGAAGTAGATCAAATACAAAAAATGCCACTTGTACCTCTACGGGAAACGCAGAAGTCTCTAGTGGCATTCTATTGGGGTCGGGTTCTTCGCCTAACTCTTCGCAGATTCTAAGATACTTATCAAAGTCTATCTTAGAATCTTGCTCCTGGATTTTTCTCTCAAGTAACTTATGAACCTCGGCTACTTGCTTCCAGTAAAATTTTCTAGGTCACCTACCGTATCTGTAACCCAAGAGTCGAAATTCGTGGCGTTCTTCATAAGAAGCTCCGCGTTCTCTTGGGTATAAGGAAGCTCATCTTCAGGGTCTAGGCTCGAAACATCTACCAATAGAAGCTCTTCTAAGTATCGAAATTTTAAGCCTTTCCACCCTTGTATTACTCCCTTACAATACTCTGTAAGAAAAGTGTCTTCGTCTAACTGCTCTTCGGGTTGATGAGTCTTCTTATTAAACTTTGTAGTTATACACCTGCTTCGAAGCTTAAGCAGCTCTTCTCGAGCTAGATGAGTTAGTTGTACTTCCATTCCTTCATATCCAGGATATTCTATGGAAACAGTTCTGCTAGGAGCCATCAGACTCGACAGAGAAATAGGAGTAGCGGTCATTTTTTGTCCTCTTAATTGCTGCAATTTGTTATCGACCATATGCTATATTATATGTTAGAGAAGAATAAAAGTCAAGAGTTATTTTTTTAAGGTGAGAAGTAAAAGGGGGCCGAAGCCCCCCTTCCTACGAAAATTACTAGTAAGAATCTACCGGGTAGTAGGTGATTGCCGTAATTTCGTCTGCAGTTCCGAAGTCTGTGGGAAGTGCGGTGAACTCTGTTTCAAGAGAGATAACATCTTCAATTGAGTGGGTAGGCACTGTAATGTGCGCTGTAGGAAACTCAATCTTCAAAGCGGGATCCCCGCTTCCAGCGGTTGCAGCGGTTGCCCCACCAATGTTCATTGTTACCTTGAACTTGTTCACAACTTTTGCCATAGCGCCCGTACCGACGAGGTCATTAAAAAACTGTCGGGAAGTACCGTTTGTAAGGTCTTCATCTTCCAAAGTAATGTAGCAAGTTGCAGATCCTGTAGAGGTTCGGGAACCCGTTACGTGCTCCACCGGCTTGTTAATAGCACCCAATTCTTCCGGCACAAGGTAGGTAATGTTATTACCGATTGTAAACGAGCCACCCGTGAGAACAAGGCTGTATTTACCATTAAAAGCTGTTGCGGTACTAGCATTATAGCTAGTAGCAGTCAGAGTTTCTTGATCAGAGCTCCCTGCAATACCTTTAGCATAAGAGTCATACAACTTATAGGTATCGTCCGTCTTAGCCCCAACGAACAAATGCTTGTTATTTAAGAACGTTTGTCCAGTAGCACCAGTGAAGTGGACTTGGTCCCCATTTGCAAACCCGTGAGCAGTCGATGTGATAGTGCTAGACGTATAAGAGGCGACTACTGCTGAGGCCCCGGGGAAGGTTCCTGCCACTTTGTCCGTACTTTCCGCGGCCTCTACAGATACTGAGGTGAGTCGATTACGAATAAAGTTCTTTGTACTCGTAGCTGCTTCATCAGTGGCTCGTACGACCGTACAAGGAGAGGCAAGGGTCTTAATAAGATTAAAGCTTCTATCTTGACTCGTATTAATAAAAATATCTCCCAGTGCAATAGTTGAAGCGTCTTTTGTCGTCACTGAAGTATTTGCAGGAGCGGAAGCACCGACAACGACACTCCCCGAAACGTCTTGAACCTCCTTAGCAAAGCCACTCCAGTTAAGAGTAGCAATACCATCAACGTCAAAGTCAACACTTACCTCATTCACTACAGATTCGGGCAACCTATATACCAAAGGATTGGAAGTAGCTGTATCGATCAAGAAATAGATTACAAAAGAATGAAGAGCGGACCTGTTAGACTCTGAAATCACAAATGCCAAATCATTAGCGCCAGGAGTAGACACGGGCCCGTTGGTCTCTGCGGGATTGGTTGTTCTCTTAAAAGCATACGATGCAAACGTGTCTGCCCCAAGCATAGATCCCCACAGAACTTCTTCCACTGCATGGGTTTCTTCGTTGGCGTCCGCAAGAGCATTGGTAGGATTATTTACACTACCTGCAGACTTAAAGGGGCGAATATATGTACTAAAAGACCACTCTGCGGGTGCAAGAGAGTCTGTAAACATACGAGATCCACGACGGGAGATACCTGCAGTAGATTCCATCTCCGCAAGAGTAATCTCAGAAGTGTTTGTAGTTTGAGAAAAGCTGTAGCCGTCCAAGATAGGGATCTCCCAGACAAAGCCTCTTCCTAGGTTTGCCGCAGCTTCGCTATTATCAGTACCGTCCCGAAACTGAACAAACATTCTAGTATCTCGACTAAAATATAATTGTTGTGCCATAGTTATCTCCTATGAGCCTTGAAAAGACTTGGACGTGAACATTTGTTCTTGCCAGTCGTTTCCTTAATATCGAACCTCTAATTCCATCTCGGCGACTCCAAGAGGTTCTAAAACTCCTTCATCAGTAGTTATGCTGATAATTGAAATTTGATGAGTAGATTGAGCTACTGCCCTATTATCGTAGTATTCCAATTTAGAATTTTCTTCTATAACTGTCTCTACGTCCTCTAGTAATTTTCCTAGGGCTTCTTGTGCATCTTCCTCTTGAACATACATTCTAACCGTAATTCCTAGAAACCTATCTTTGTAGCCCCCTGCTTGGTATTGACGAGTCTCTGAACCCGGATTTAAGTGAATAGCAGGAAATTCCTCTACTTCATCCCAAAACTTCAACCTAGGAACTACATTGTTGTTTACGTCGGAAAGAAACTCCCCCTGCCCGTCTATTACTTTTAATTTTTCTGTAAGAGCCTCTACTATGTTTAAGCGTCGAGAGCTATAAGTTCTGTCCGTTGACATTAGACTCTCCTAGTATAAAATCTTCCTATAGCGAACTGAGCCGCTATTTGCCTTATTGACATGTCTATTAACCTTCTAGGGTCTCTATCCGGGGAACCTTGTCTGTTGCCTACCTCAAAAGTACCATATGTGTACTTATCATAGGTATACCCTATACTGGGAAACCCTTGAGAAGTAGCCATTAAATCAGTCACTCTCACAGAGTTAGAAAATGCCCCCGTTCTATTTACAAGCCTAGGAGAAGTCATATTACTTCTAATTGTGCTGGGCAGTTCGGAGTTAAGAACCCCAATCAAAAACAAAGGAGATTGAGCGGGGGATCTATCTCTGTCTGCCTTAAGCCCTTCGGCTTTTTTAGAAGAGCCTTTACGATTCTTTGCAGGCTTGGTAACAACCTTATCAACCGAAGAAGGCTTTCTCCTAGAGCTTTTTGTCTTCCCCCCTCTAACTCTTGCTTTTTTGTTCTTTCCTACTATACTAGAGAGAGCAACGTGCTCTGACTGATCCTCTGCGTTTTCTCGTATAGACTTCGAGCCAGATCTATCCGCTACAGGAATTTTCTCCAAGTAAGCCACAACAGCCTTCTCTAATTCAGGCCTCAGCTTTATCCAGTCGGTGGGCTCTGCGCCCGTTGTATTTTTTGAGCGGGGACCCAGTTTTATTTCTATACCTTGGTTTTCGTTCAAAGATACTACTCCACCGCCCGCTTTAGTACCTGTTGTAGTAAACTTTAACGCAATATCTGTGTATATCTCCATTAGATCTTTCGAAGTTTCTGCAGTAGTAAAACCCGCAAAATCTTTTGTACGACTTAAAAACTCCATAGCTCCAGAAAGTTGAGCAGCCCCGACCGTACTAGTAGCTTGGTGGGCTCTATGGAGGCCGGATTTAAATCTACCAACCTCCGTTTGTCTGGCAGACACACCATCTCTGCTTTTGTAATTCCCTAGAGCCATTAAGCTTCTTTCGCCCTTTGATTTTAGGTACTTATTTACCCCTGCTACTCCTGCAGCCTTAGCTATTGTGTAGGCTTTTTTGATATCCCTTCTAGCCCCATATACTAGTTTCTCTCCGGGTTCATAAAGCCTCAAAACTGGCCAACTCTTCTCCTGTACGACGTAATTTTTAACCTGTTCGAGAGCATCTTTACCTATTTTTGTGAATACCTCATCATCAATTTCGGGCAACTCCGTAGTGGTTTTTAGAACATCTTGATACCCTTCTTTGAAGCCTTGACCCAGAGACTCATCAGTCATAGTGACTATAGTATAAAAAGTGTTTAATTTTGAACGAACATGGTTGCCTACATAAGTGTTTAGTCGTTCCAGAAACTTCTCTGTATCTTTTGTAGCCATTAGTAAGTTTTATACAAGTCCAGTACCCGTTTAATATGATCGGGAAAACCTACATTCATACGTTGAGAAGAAGATCCTTGATTCTGCAGAGTAGCCCCTGCAATACTCTGACGCTGCTTGTGCTCGTCTTTATAGTAGTATGTGATTAAATCGAACACAGCAAGTTTCAAATCTGCGGGAACTTCGCTGTATCCACCGGTATAAACCACTTTTACAGCGCCCACGCCCTTAGGCCAGTTTTGGTATCTACCACTATCATTAGTACGAAGAATACTATCCGTACTAGACTCTAAATAGTATTCACTGTCGGATGTCGTAAGTGTAGCATAGGAACCTCCATAAGTCTCTCTTTCCTGCACACTTACAATACTATTGACAGGACTTTCTGTAAGTTGAACTACATAAGTATCCCAATCAATAGTAAAAGTTTCTGTTTTGTTAGAAGAATAAAAGTCTACAAAACTGTTGCCACAGTAAGTTTTTACTAATTCACTCACTGACGGAATAATAGAATTAAAACGCAAGTCATCCTTAGAAGATGAGATGCCTTCTGCCTCTTTATATTGCGCTAATGTGACTAAATCTGCCATAAGTAAATTAGTAAAAACCCTGAGGGGCCGAAGCCCCTCAGCGTTATTGGCTTACAATTATGCGTAAGGCCAGCGAACAGAAGGAACGT
>VTLG01007325.1_pt1 | contig 12395 bp, 8 predicted proteins | sample 4694571 | NCBI WGS metagenome assembly VTLG01 (sample SAMN12604809, study PRJNA352737) | marine metagenome | biome: ENVO:00000447; feature: ENVO:00000209|ENVO:00000569|ENVO:01000036; material: ENVO:00002151; isolation source: viral sequences binned using virsorter ... | reverse complement strand
ATTCATGTATATGTCCTTTCTAATAAAATCCCATATTACCCAACTGGGGTCCATAAGTCAAGCGGCTTGTGAGCTTGCGCGCTTGTTCGCTTGCGGCCTTGTGCGCTTGCGCGCTTCCTTGGACGCCGGAGCCGCTGCTCGCGGCGCTGTATCCAGTAGTCATGGACCGTGCCCCGGATCTCCGGGGCTGGTCCGTAGCAATGACGCTTACGAGTCAAGGATGCTCTCCATCAGTTTGAGGTTCTCTGCAGTCGCTGGAACCACAAAGGCAGCATCACCGACGATGGTACACCAGTCACGCCAGTCCGCTGTGAGCTGGTCCTCCCGTGGTTTCATGTGCCAATAGCGCATCTGGCTGGCACGCCAGTTGTTTGGGCTGTTCTTCAGCAGGCCCTCTTCATCGCAGTACAGGTCCCCTTCCAGGTGATGGCCGCGCTTAACGTCCGTATACGCTGCAGGCACGATCTGCAACATGTCTGTGCTGCATAACTCATAGGCGCCTTCTTTACCTTTGAATGGATACCCTCCGCCTTCCTCAGGCTCAGGCTGGTCCGCAACAGTGTGTGCGGTGATTGGCTGCTTTATATCAGCAGGTATTTTTAATGCTAAATAATCCATAAATTTTCCTTTCGTTTAGATTATATGGGATCATACCACATGCAATCTTCATGTCAATTATTTTTTTCGAGCTTGTGCCCTTGCGCGCTCGCAAAATAAATAAAAATAAGCCCAAGGCCCGGAGCCCTGTACAGGGTAAGCAAACTCCGGACCGCGCGCCTGGATTGTGCGCAATTAGTTTAACGACCAGGCACAATTATTTATATGGGATTATATTTGACAATGTCAACCGAATATGCGATTATTTTTTAAATCAAAGAAAGGATAAATTATGCACTTAGAAAATAATTTAAAAAACGGAGTAGACGAATTAATCGAAAACCAAGAGCAAGTGATTGACGCACTTAAAACTGCTGACCATTTTTATATCTGTCATTATTCTAAAAAGAACGACAGAATAGAACACCGCAGATGTTTTTGGGACAAGAAATCTAAAATTTGGGAAACAAGCAAAGGCAAGTTAGCAGTAACTTGCGTTGCTATGGATAACGATGAACACACAATAGTTGGATATAGAACTTTCACAGATATATTTAATATCACAGGGCGAATGGCAAAGTTCCCAACTAGCGAGGCGATACAATGAGAATGTATTGCAAGAACTGCGGTAAAAAATTCTACCCAACCGACGACGGTTGGGTGGGATACCCACAGGGAACAGGTTGGTCCGCAAGGCTACCAGCAAACAAGCGCGTGTTTCACTCTCGATTTTGTTGGGAGGATTGGACTAATAGAAATATAGACGCATACTCAAATTGGTTGCAACAATTCCCAGATTGTGATATAAATTCAGATACCATTAACGAATAAGAAAGGATAAATTGTTATGGAAAAAATAAGACTAAACGAACAGAAAAGACGACTACTCAAAAAAGAATGGTCGAATACTGTTTACAACAATATGCCTATGCAAGTTGAGGAAGATTTAAAACTTGCACAGGAAAACTTTAGAAGTGTCCGAGATGATGTCTGGGATAAGGTAATTACACCACAAGTGGAAAACCATTATCCAATGGCAGATATGAAGATACTTAAAAAGTATGACACAGGCAGAAGCTACGACAGATTCACTACTACTGACAGTTGCTTCTACTTCAAACCACAATTCGCTGACATAAGCGAACAACAATTCAGCTTTACAATGGGCATTGATGAATACCTAGCTTTGTATCACAAAGAGCTACAAGCAAGAGGACACCAAGCTACAATTAAAGTTGAGTATGACATAACACAAAAGCAAGAAAACCCACACTTCCATAAGTTGAGAAGTGAGATGTCAAGAGACTTTGCTGATGTAGCAAGGGAAAATGGAACTTACGAGGACTTCGCATTGTTTAGTGAGGAACGCAATTATGGGTGGAACGAGCATTGTCCAAGTCATACTGATAGCGACTTTGGTAAGTTTAGAAAAGTTGTTGTAAGTGGTAGTTGTCATTCTCGTTGTATGATGATGTCAAACGAAACTGATTGGCTAATGCTTAAACAATTTGAAAAAGCTAAATCAACAATGATGAACGCACACACCGAGTTATGGAAAGAAAAGAACGAACTCATAACTGATATGAACTCTATCATTGACCAAGCTAAGTTTATTGGCGACATAGAACAATATTGGACTAGTGTTAGAGAGTGCGTAAACTTCGAGAACTCGGACATAGGCAAGGAATTGTCCATAGTTAGTGAACAGACCAAGACAAGACTATCACAAGCTATGAACAACATAAAGCTAGACGATAAAGAGCAACCGACTGTTGCAGTTGTAGCAAGTGGTGGCTTCTCTCTAGTGAATTAGACAAGTAGAGGCATCGTAGATATGCGTGTAAGACCTCGACTTGCGAACTCACTTGAGAACTCGCTCAAAAATAAGAATAAGTAGGACCCAAACAAGACGCCGTGTGAGCTTACCGAGGCCCCCGGGGTATAGCGCTTTTGTATATACAGGGGTCCCAATGCGACGACTATATGTTTGATTCACAAATAGATATGTGCTAAATTCGTTTTCACTTAAAAAAACGGAAAGTGCCAAAAATTTTATAAAAAATTTTTTCAAATGCTAACGCCAGAACAAATAGCCAGTCTGCCACCAGATACAAAAAAAGAATATCTAAAAGCAGCATTACTTCTTGATCAAAAAAAGAAAGACCAATCTGTTAGAGATGACTTTTTGTCGTTTGTAAAACATATGTGGCCTGAATTTATTGAAGGTGAACATCATAAAATTATGGCTGAAAAATTTAATCGCGTTGCAAGCGGCGAGCTCAAGCGATTAATTATTAATATGGCACCTAGACATACAAAGTCAGAGTTTGCATCTAACTTTTTACCTGCATGGATGATCGGTAATAACCCTAGTTTAAAAATTATTCAGGCAACAAACAACGCAGAACTTGCTGTACGTTTTGGTCGTAAAGCAAAATCACTAATTGATACGCAAGAATATCAAGATATTTTTAATACAAGACTACGAGAAGACTCACAAGCTGCAGGAAAATGGGAAACAGCGCAAGGTGGTGAATATTATGCAGCTGGTGTTGGCGGAAGTATCACGGGTCGTGGTGCGGATTTGTTAATTATTGACGATCCACACTCGGAACAAGACGCAATGAACCCCGCATCGTACGATCGTGTGTACGAATGGTACACTTCAGGACCTCGACAGCGTCTACAACCTGGTGGACGTATCATTGTTGTTATGACAAGGTGGTCTGTAGCCGATTTAACAGGTAAATTAATCAAAGCACAAAAGGAACCGAAGGCAGATCAATGGGAAGTCATCGAATTTCCTGCAATTTTACCTTCTGGTAAGCCAGTTTGGCCTGGATATTGGAAAATTGAAGAGCTTGAAGCTGTAAAAGCGTCAGTTTCGACGTTAAAATGGAATGCACAGTACCAACAAAGCCCAACATCGGCCGAAGGAAGCATAATTAAACGTGAATGGTGGAAAAAATGGCCAAAAGATGAGTTACCACCGATACAACACGTCATTCAGAGCTACGATACGGCTTTTATGAAGAAAGAAACAGCCGATTTTAGTGCAATAAGCACGTGGGGTGTCTTTGAACTCGAGGACGGCGGACCGCGGCTTATGTTATTGGATGTTTTGAAGGATAGATACGAGTTTCCAGAACTTAGGAAGAAAGCAAAAGAACAATACGACTATTGGAAGCCAGAAACAGTTATTATTGAAGCAAAGGCGTCAGGATTACCGTTGACATACGAATTACGCAAGATGGGTATACCAGTTATTAACTTTACACCTAGCAAGGGAAATGATAAACATACTAGAGTGAATTCTGTTGCTCCGATGTTTGAAGCAGGAATGGTTTGGTATCCGGATCGCAAATTTGCTGATGAAATGATTGAGGAGTGCGCTGCATTCCCACTTGGCGAACATGATGACCTCGTGGATAGTATGACTCAAGCATTAATGAGATTTAGACAAGGTGGTTTCGTAGAACACCCCGACGATTACGAGGATGAGGAACTTCCTGAGCGTAGGAGAACGTATTATTAATGGCAAGCAAGATTTTAAAAGGAATCGCTACTTTATTCCAAAGACGCGCTGCTAATCCAGCTGCAAAAGACGTTGTTGATACAGATCCGTCAGAAGTACAACAAGTATTCCAACAAAACTTACTAGATACTTTTGGAGAATCAGAAGTTAAAGAAGGTTTAAGAATAATTGGCAATAAATCAAAAAATCCAGAACTAGACAAACTTTTTTACAAACCAGGCGAAACTTTAGAAGATGAATTAGTAAATCTTCTCGAAACGCGATACATGGGTAGTGATAGATTGCAAGCACACCCACTTAATTTTAATAGACGTGGACCGGGGGCCGCGGATAGATATTTAAAAATAAATGACAGCGGAATGAGACTAACTGATCTACCAGGTGGACCAGCTGATAAAAAACTGTATTCAGAGTTTTATGGAAACATGAGCGGTACGACTAGAATGGATGGATCAAAAGTTTATTCTAATCCAGCAAGTATTCTTGACGAAGATAAACTATTAGCTGATGCAGCAGAGACTATTGATGGCACATTGATAGAAGACAGTCTGTACGATAATTCAATCGCAGATATACCTCTTATAAACAGAATCATGAAAGAATCAGGTAAAACTGAAACAGAAGTTAGAGAATCAATAATTAATCTAGCTAATGACGGTTACGACATAGGTGATCCAAAACGTATGCGTACTACTGACGATGATAGAATAAGAGCGTACGTTTCTAACAGAGAAACAATACCTGGAGACAGAGAAGACTTTGTAACTGATCTTATGGAGGATCTTGATGTTCCAACAGAAGCTAAACTAAATTTAATGGGAGCAAACGAGATAGAAAGCAAACTTATTCGTGAGATGGAAAACATGAGGGACGAGGCTCGCGCAATGACTGAGATAAACATGGCAGAACAAAGCCAAGTTTCAGGAATCATGGATGCGTTTAAAAGATTAATAGACGACGGTGAAGACCCAGTAGAAGCTACTAAATTTTTACGAGATGCTTTGAAAAGAACAACGACAAAACAAAAAGACGGTGGTCGTGTACATGCAGCGTTTGGTAAGTTTATTGGTGAGGGTATCATGCAAGCAGCTAAACTTGCTAACAAAGGTATTAAACCTTTTGGTCAAAAACAAACTTATAAACAAAAGATAGATATAAGAGGTGTGTCTAATGACCAGTTTAATGAAATATTAAAAAAGCAACTAGAAAGAATTCCTGACGAAGTTGTAGATCAACCAACAGGTGAAGCTCTTAAGTTTGGTTTAGATGAAGCAGAAGATATACTGACAGGTGTAAAACTTGGATTACTAAACCCAGGACAAAGAAAAAGAATAGCTGAAAGTATGACAGAAAAAGTTAAAAACCAAATTTATGAAAATCCTGTTTCTGGTTTAAGTAATGAATATTTAGAATACATGGATGACGCTATTGGCAGAATGGAAGATTTATTTGAAATAGAAAGACTAGGTGGTGATCTAACACCAAAACCAGTTAAAGGTGCACCTGAGTTTATACAACCAGATTTTACACAATTGAATAGATTAAGAGAACCAAAAACCGGTGAGGTTATTCCATTTAATCCAAGAGAGAAAAAATTTAAAGGGGGTATAGCCGGTTTACTAAAAAGACTAAACCCACAGTTAGAAAAAGACATGGTCAAAACAGGTCCATTCCAAACAGGACACAGAGCAGACATGCTAGGTGATATGCAACAAATTAAAAACAGAGCAAGAGATGAAAAATCAGGACTAGAAGTATTTGATGAGATGGAACAAATGATTATAGATTCACCACGCTACAATGAGGCTGCAAAAGGTGCGTTTATGAAATTAATTGATTATGAAAAATTTAGATCTATGTTGCTAGACGATAATATTAAACTACAGAACATGATGGAAATTGATCCTGAAGGAACAGAAGGATTTATACAAATGCTTTATAGAAGAGAAGGATCACAATCATCAATGTTTGCAACAGGTGGAATAGTTGGAACTCTTGCTAACCAATCGGAACAATACACCCCTTATAAACAAGCAATTATTGATGCAAGAAATGCTGTAACAAACGAAGACTTTTTTAAAGCGCAAGATCCACAATATAAAGCGCAAGTAGATTATGCAAGACAACAAGCCATTCAACGCCAGTCGGATTTCAGTCAAAGGATTAATGACAGACAAGCACAAATAGATAGAGTGATGTCGATGACACAACAGCCACAAATGGCCCAACAACCACAAATGGGTCAATTACAAAAACAACCTATGAACAATGAGGAAATGAATGCATTTATGCAAACACCAACAGGACAAGGGTTTATGGGATTAAACGAACAGATAAAAGATTTGGGAGCAGGATTGGGTCAAGCAATTCAAAACAATGCAGAGATGATAGGCAAACTAGACCCTATTAAGCTACCTAGTTTAAGTAATCAAAATGTGTTAAATAGTATGTCAATTAATGGTTTAGGAAATTTATTCGGAACAAGGAGCTCATATGGCAATTGATAAAAAAATGCCTGATCAAGGCGTAGATGAATTGAAAGATTCTCAAACGGTCTATGATAAGGAAATAGAACTAGAGGCGCAAGACCCACAACCTTCAAACGTAGAAATGTTTCAAGATGGTGGCGCTGTTGTGAACTTTGGAGAACCTATGCAAGAACAAGCTATGGCAGGACACCAAGAAAACCTGGCAGAACTTTTAGAAGATGATGTGTTAAATGAAATATCAAACGAAGTTATAGAGGCTTACGAAGATTGTAAATCATCAAGAAGTGATTGGGAACAAACTTACGTAAATGGATTAGACTTACTTGGATTTAAATACGAAGATAGAACTGAGCCTTTCCAAGGATCAAGTGGGGCTACCCACCCAGTTCTTGCAGAAGCAGTAACACAGTTTCAAGCACTAGCTTACAAAGAACTTATGCCTGCAGGCGGTCCTGTTAGAACACAGATTATAGGATTAGAAACACCAGACAAAGTAAAACAATCACAGCGTGTAAAAGAATTTATGAATTATCAGTTAATGATAAACATGAAAGAATATGAACCTGAGTTTGATCAAATGTTATTTAATTTACCACTATCAGGTTCTACATTTAAAAAAGTTTATTATGATGAACTTCTTGGAAGATGTGTATCTAAGTTTGTACCAGCAGAAGATTTATATGTTCCGTACACTGCAACAAGTTTAGATGATACAGAAACTATTATTCACAAAATTAAAGTAACAAAGAACGATATTGTTATGAAACAGCTAGCAGGTGTTTATGCTGATGCTGATTTAGGAGAAAGTTCTTCATATACAGAAAACGATGTAGAGTCAAAAAAAGACGAACTGTCAGGAGTTGATCCAGACAAAAACGAATTATTTACAATATTAGAAGCACACATGCATCTAGAGATAGATGGATTTGCTGATGTAGACCCAGAAACAGGTGAGTCTACAGGAGTCAAGTTTCCTTACATAGTTACTCTGGACGAGGGTACAGGAAAAGTCTTAAGCGTTAAAAGAAACTGGGATGAACAAGACCAGACTAAAAAACGTAAAGATTATTTCGTCCACTTTAAATTTCTACCAGGACTCGGATTTTATGGGTTCGGCTTAATTCACATGATCGGCGGATTGTCGAGGACTGCAACAGCAGCACTAAGACAACTATTAGACGCCGGCACCTTGTCAAATTTACCGGCCGGATTCAAGATGCGAGGCATCAGGGTCAGAGACGAAGCTCAACCGTTGCAGCCGGGCGAGTTCCGTGACGTTGATGCTCCTGGTGGGAATCTTAAAGATGCGTTTATGCCATTACCTTTCAAAGGTCCTGATGGCACGTTATTACAGTTGATGGGTGTTGTAGTAAGCGCCGGTCAACGTTTCGCGAGCATTGCTGATCTACAAGTTGGTGACGGTAACCAGTCAGCAGCCGTGGGCACGACAGTTGCGCTCTTGGAACGCGGATCGCGGGTTATGTCTGCGATACACAAAAGAATTTATGCAGCAATGAAATGTGAGTTTATGTTGCTCGAAGAATGTTTTGTAACTTATCTACCACCAATATATCCGTATGATGTTGTTGGTGGACAGAACCAAATATACAAAGCTGACTTTGACAAAAAGGTAGACATCATTCCAGTTGCTGATCCAAACATCTTTTCACAAACACAACGTATTGCTATTGCACAAAGTGAATTACAGATTGCAATGTCAAACCCTGCTATGCACAATATTTATCATGCATACAGACATATGTATGAAGCGTTAGGTGTAAAAGATATTGATCAAGTTTTACCACCACCTCCAGCGCCAATGGCTATGGACCCTGGTACAGAAAATGTTTTGGCATTGAATGGTAAAAAGATACAAGCCTTCCCAAAACAAGATCACCAAGCTCACATGCGCGCGCACTTAAATTTTATGGGTACAGCAGTTGTAAGAAACAATCCAAAAGCATTGGGTATCTTACAACAAAACTGTATGGAACATATTACGCTGATGTCACAAGAACAAGTTGAAGTAGAGTTTGTAGAAGAAATGGCTAGAATGAAACAACTACAAGAAGCTATTGCACCTGTTCTACAGCAGATACAAGCTAACCCACAAATGCAACCACCACCACAGGTTCAACAGATACAGCAACAAGCTGCAGACTTACAGGTACAAATAGAATCTCGTAAAGCAACTTTGATTGCTGAGTTTATGGATGATTATGCAAAAGCAGAAAAAGAAGTTTTAAACCAAATTGAAAATGACCCACTCTTAAAATTAAAAGACAGAGAGCTAGATATAAAAGCTAGAGAAGATCAGTCACAACAAGAGATGGCAGAAGAAAAATTAAATTTAGAACGAGCTAAGATGCTACAGTCAAAAGAGATAGCAGAAGATAAGATGCAACAAAACGATGAGCATCAAAAACTTAGAGCTGCTGTTTCTTTGGCAAAAGATGGCGTCAAACAAATGAAAGCTGAGTTTAAGGAGGGATAATGAGCATCTTTGCAGACCAAGTATCCATGCCAACTTTTGGGATGACTCAATATAGTGGCGACTGGAGAAGCAAAGCACGTGCAAATATAGCTGCGCGTGAAAACGCAATGCTACAACAAATGGCAGCAGCGACAGACCCTCAAACACAAATTGACACGGGGATGGCTCAACTTTCTAGTTTTTTTAATCCAGAAACAGAAGAAGTATCAGACATTGATAAACTAGTTAATGTTTTATCAGCGGTAAACCAAGGAGCTGATCCAACAACTGTAGCTGCTATTGATGCAGTACAGTCAGCAGGAGAATCAGACATTGCAGACAGAGAAGCAAGAGAGCCTGGTTTTTTTGATGAATTTACTCCAAAAGATGATGCAACTGGCGAATATACAGATCAATCTGTAGGAGAAGCAGCTGTCAATCAAGCATTAGTTGCTGCTGCTATACCAGGAATAGCTACCCTTCCGTCTGATATAAAAGCAGGAAGTAAACGGTTAGCGACTAAAATACCTGGTTTAAAAGACACTAAGTTTGCTGATGCAGGAGCAAAAGGCCTAACAAGTAAGCTTCAAGACTTTGTTAACAGCCCAGCTGCTAAAAAACAGATAGCAAAAAAACTTCTCACAAGAGCAGCTTTATTAGGGACAGGACCCGTAGGAATTGCTATACTAGTAGGTGAAGGAGCTTATCTTGCTGCTAAAAGTGGACTTATGGGTGAGGGCGCAGCACAAGCTATACAAACTGCAGAAGGAAAAGTAGGAGGAGCATTGAGAAACGTAGGTGGCGGCATTATGGACATGTTCCGTGGTGACGATAATTTTGAAATAGGATCAAACACTAAAAAAGCACACGGTGGACGTGTGCATAAATTTTCTGGTGGTATCATGTCAGCAGCAGGTATGGCCTTCCCACAATTTATAAATCAAATAGCAAACCCAGTACAAAATCAAATAGCAAACCCAGTACAAACCAATATATTACCCTCACCAGCTACAATGCTTCCGTATACTCCTTTCATGACACCTGAGTATGCAGCACAATATTATTCACAAAGCTTTGCAGGAAACCCAGCTACACCAACTATTACTCCTGCAGCAACAGGTACAACAACATCTGATCCAGGAAACATTGCATCTAATGTAGGATCACCGGTTGGAGCAGGCGCAGTCGGATATGGATCTCCAGCTGCACCAATCTTTGCACAACCACAAAGAGGCGGTGAAGGAAATCCAAATGCAAACGCAACAACTATTGATGCTTTTGGTAATACTGTACCGGCAAACTCAACAGCATATGGTATTGATCCAGCAACAGGTAATTTAGTTGCATCTTTTGTTCCTAGTCACACAACAATGCTTTCAGTAGGTGATCCAGCACCAGCACCATTACAGTTTGCTTACGATATGTACAATATGATACCTTCAGCAACTAGACTTGCTACAGGTTTACTAAGTAGTGTATTTAGTCCATCAGAAGCGGCTGAAGCTGCAGAAGCGGCAACAGCTTCAGGAACTACTACGCCAACAGATAGAGATGTTAATATGGGAGCAGGACCTACGTCTACTCCTTCTGTTTCTGCTTCACCTACATCAACGCAAGGTAGGTCACCGTTTAGTGGAAGCAGCACTATGAATAGTTCTATGAGCGTGGGTTATGGTCCAGGACAAGTTGATCCTGGTTTAGCAGCAGCATTATCAGGTAGACCTTCAGCAACAATAAGTAATGCTCCAATGTCTGGAATCTCTCCTGGTCAATCTAGAGCAATGATAGGTAACACAAGTTTAGCGGGTATGAGCCCAGCACAAGCTCGAGAAGCTATATCTACACAAGGTAGATCACCATTTAGTGGAAGTAGCACTGTCAATAGATCACCTTCCGCACCTACTTCATCTGCACCACCAGGGTCAACTCAAGGAAGATCACCTAGAGGTGCAGTAGGATATGGAGCTCCAGGAAACTTTGGAGCAGCAAATGCAGCAGCTCAAGCTATGGGCTATGCTGGAGCGGTTGGTAATACTAATCCAAATACAGGTGTAAGAAGTGCAGTAACTGACAAACAAGGTAATCCAATAGGGTTTGGTAAAAAGAGCAGTACAGCTAGTAAAGCTAGTAAACCTAGTACAAGTACACAAGGTAGATCAAGAAGAGGAGGTACAACATCTAGTCGTTCTAGTTCACCTACCTCATCAACTCAAGGTAGATCAAGAAGAGGAGGCGTGACGTCTAGTCGTTCTAGTTCTCCAAGTTCATCAACTCAAGGTAGATCAAGAAGAGGAGGACGTAGAGGCGGACGTAGAGGCGGCGGCGGTGGCGGCGGCGGTGGCGGCGGCGGCGGCGGAAGCGGCGGATGCTTTGTTAAAGGAACTATGATCCAAATGTTAGACGGAACAGAAAAAGAAATTACAACAATTAAAGTTGGAGAAGAGACTAGAGGTGGAACTGTACAAGCTAAAATGGAATTTGAACCACAAGTAATTTACAATTACATGGGTGTAGAAGTTTCTGGTTCGCATTGGGTAATAGAAGATAATCAGTTTGTTGCGGTTGAAGATAGTAAGCGCGGTATTAGAACAGACAAAGTAGAACCTGTACATACATTTAAAACTTCTGATAATAGAATATGGATTAAAGATATTGAGTTTGGTGATTTTGAAACAGGAAGTGATGATGATTGGGAGCCACACTTTGAAGCTGTTAGACAAAAACTTAATGAAGAATTAAGGAATGGCTAACAAAAAAGAAAAGAAAATCAGCAAGGTAATGCGTGAGTTTAAAAATAAAAAATTAAACATTGGCAAATCTAAGAAAAAGGTTAAGAATAGGAAGCAAGCCATAGCTATCGCTCTTAGCGAAGCTGGTGTAAACAAGAAGAGGAGACGCAAATGATCGAATCAATAAAAGCAAAAGTTATGCACTACTGGACAGACCATAAGAAGGTCACTATCATTGTTGGTGCAGTAATTGTAGTTCTAATACTAGCAATCATCACATAATCATATGATACTTGACGTTATCAAACTAGCAGTAGGCGCTGGCACACACATAATGACAAATAGACAGAAGCGCAAAATGCTCGAGTCAGATGCAGCTATGTTGCATGCACAAAAGATGGCGAATGGAGAGGTCGAGTATCAAGCAACGGTAAGACAATCAAATGACAAGGGATGGAAAGACGAATTCGTTCTTATTTTAATTTCGCTCCCAATTTTATTGTTGATATGGAGTGTGTTTAGTGATGATCCAACAATACAAGAAAAGATAGATGTATTCTTTGACAAGTTTG
>VTLG01011897.1_pt1 | contig 12397 bp, 11 predicted proteins | sample 4694571 | NCBI WGS metagenome assembly VTLG01 (sample SAMN12604809, study PRJNA352737) | marine metagenome | biome: ENVO:00000447; feature: ENVO:00000209|ENVO:00000569|ENVO:01000036; material: ENVO:00002151; isolation source: viral sequences binned using virsorter ... | reverse complement strand
TAAACAAATTGATTTAGAAGAGTTAATAAATGAAAAGAAAAGTAAACAAAATGGATAATAATAATAAATTATCAATCAAATGTGATTATTGTAATCATGTTGAATATTATGAAAATGAAAACGAGTTTTTTCAAGGTGAAATGTTTGGTTTGAAAGATTGGTCTACTTCTTGCCCTGATTGCTTGGGAAAAATTCCCGCCAAACTCGTTGCATTTGATTAAATATAAAAAGGAAAGGTTAATAAAATGAGTAATGTAAAAGTAGCACAAATGCTAAATAATCAAGGTCAAGCCGTTAAAAATCAATTCTATATATTTGATAAACATTGTACTTTGTTCCAATCTTATAACTCAATTATTGTTAAAAAGTATAGTGATGGGTTGGTTGAACTTGATAATAAATATTGGGACTTTTCCAAGACTACGGGTAAATATCGAAATGTATTTCTTGGTGAAAAGAAACAAGAAACGGAAAGAAAAATTAAACAAGGTATCTACAAACTTGTTGATTTAAATAAAAACTAATATAATATAATTAATATATTCCTCCGCTAACCCTCCAAGCTTTCATAGTTTGGGGGGTTTCTTCTTTGGGTAAGCCTTAAATAATAATTAAGTAGTTAATATAAAAGAATAAATAAAAGGTTTGTTGTTTGGGATATTATCCGCAATGTAACCAACAAATGAAACCTTTTATAATAACTTGTATAATTAACTAATGTTCACTAGGGGGTAAAATGTCAGTCAAGTTAAAAATTAAGCTTGTGTAATGATGCAAGGCTTACATTTAATGTTAAATATAGTTTATAGGGTTGTTGCGTCTATTGTTAGCCTTCGGCACTATCATTGATGACATAATATATATATTTATATTTAGGGGTATAGAAGAGCCACTAGGGGTATACCCGTACCTGTATGCAATGTCGCCATATTTTTGTGTGAATTAGTTACTTGTATAACTTATGGGCAAACCCTTTAGGTAAGAACCCTCTCCCCGGCGGGGTACATGGTGTATTCCCGGAGGTTACACTCCGATTGTACCTACCAAATCACGATCTGTCAAGATTTTTTTTATTTTTCTTGACTATTTCTGTATAAACCCTTATTATTAAGGTAACAAAGTATTAACCAAAGCACATACAACCACGTATTTTTGATTTATAAAAGTGTATAGTTGGCTTTATTGATTGATTCTTTGTTTTTATTAAAGGAAAAGTTGTGTTTGAAGCATTTGTACTGGTTTGTTTGTGGGGAAAACCCCAATTAACTAAATACTGTGAAGAGCTACGTGACACACGAGGTCCATATATAACAAAAGATCAGTGTTTGGCACGAGTTTACGAGATCCTTAAGGAAATACCTGTATACAGACCTGAAATGCAACCAAGAGCATACCGTTGTGACGAATTTACTCCCAAAGCAAAGAAGCAAAGAACGTGAAGTAACCCCCAAAGAAGAGCAATTCCTTACGAATCTCTTTGAAAACGGTGGAAACATAACCGATGCAGCAGTTAGTGCGGGTTATGCAAAAGGATCTACCACATGGTTACGCAACAATCTTGCAGATGAAATTATCAGACGCACACAAAACGTGCTGTCTATGAACGCATATAAGGCGGCTACACGCCTTGTAACAACAATTGACAACCCAGTACCCGAAAGAGGAGACGACTTACGCTTCAGGGCGGCAGAATCGCTTTTAAACAGGGTAGGACTGGGAAAACAGGAAACAACCAATGTAAACGTGCAGGCAATACACGGAATAGTTTTGCTTCCGCCTAAGAAAGACGTAGTAATTGATGGAAATTGAGTGGTGGCAGTTACTTTTAGTCGCTATGGTATCAATTAATACAACAATTAACTTAATTGTATTCTTTAGAGGTAGAAAAGTATTTAAAAAGGAGTAATCGATGGCTAAAAAAACAAAAGATAACCCAACAGGATCACCACTAGGTAAATTTAGTGTTTTAAATTTAGTTGTAAAAGGAGTTGATTCTTTAACTGGGTACGATAGAAGCAAAGAGTACTTCGATAAAAAGAAACCTTATCAAAAACCACGCCGAGTATTCAAGAAAGTGCTTAACCCTAATTACAAACCAAATACTTCCACACCTAAATTTATAGACGAAAATATAGAGTGACCGAACAACGAAAGCGTGGGCGACCAAAGAAAGACCCCAACGCACCTAAACAAACATATTACTATTCCGCTGCAGTAAAAGCACGTAAACAATCACAAAAAAGATTACGAGATGCCAAAAAAAGAGCAGACAAAATTACGAAGCAAGCTGAAGGCAAACGGAGATATGCTAGACAGCTCGAAGAAAAAATCACAAAAGTTGAAAGAGGTCTCAATAGTAATGAAACCACACTTATTGATAAAACAGACTTGGAAAGCCTTCCTAACGCCGTTGAACAGCTTGTGGATGGGCGTGAAGTTATTTTTAAACCAAATGAAGGGCCACAAGAAGAGTTTCTTTCCTCGAGTGAAAGAGATGTTTTGTACGGGGGCAGTGCAGGCGGGGGAAAAAGTTTTGCACTTCTTGCAGACCCTCTTCGGTATTGTACTAATAGCAACCATCGTGGGCTTCTTCTTAGGCGTACTCTGGATGAGTTAACCGAACTGATTGACAAGTCACGTCAACTCTACCCTAAAGCGTTTCCCGGTGCAAAGTTCCGGGAGTCAAAGTCTACGTGGCACTTCCCATCAGGTGCAACCATCTGGTTTACGTACCTTGACAAAGACAAAGACGTAACTCGATTTCAAGGACAGTCGTTCAACTGGATAGGCATAGACGAGATAACCCAGTATCCTTCGCCTTACGTTTGGGATTATCTTAGGTCACGTTTAAGAGCAACCGACCCAGAGTTACAAAACAATTTGTATATGCGTTGCACAGCTAACCCCGGAGGGGTTGGTGGTTGGTGGGTTAAAAAGATGTACATTGATCCATCTGAACACAACTCAACTTTTCCTGCAATGGATATAGAAACAGGGAAACCTTTTCTTTGGCCGCACGGTCACAAAAAACAAGGTGAACCATTATTTTATCGCAGGTTCATTCCTGCTCGTTTAACTGACAATCCATACCTGTTAGCAGACGGACAATACGAAGCGATGTTGCGTTCACTTCCTGAAGTTGAACGTAAACGATTGCTTGAAGGAGATTGGGAAGTCACAGAAGGTGCAGCGTTCCCAGAGTTTTCAAGGAGCAAACATGTTACACCGAATTTTGAGCTTCCATTCAATTTCCCACGAATACGTGCCGCCGACTACGGCTACTCGAGTCCGTCGTGCATACTTTGGGGGGCTATTGACTGGGATAATAATATCTGGGTTTATCGTGAGTTGTACGTAAAACACTTGACAGCAGAGCAGTTAGCCGATAGAATACTAGAAGTAGAGGAAAACGACCCACTACCACACTACACAGTTCTCGACTCTTCGTGTTGGAACAGAACAGGGTTTGGCCCTTCAATCGCAGAAACAATGATGAGATCGGGTGTTCGTTGGACACCATCTGATCGAAACCGACTACAAGGTAAAATGGAAATACATAGGCGATTGGCAGATGACCCACGAACGAACGAACCTCGACTACGAATTTTTCCGAATTGTGTCAACCTTATCAAGCAACTGGCAGGTATCCCTCTTAGTAAAACAAACGCAGAAGACGTAGATACAAAAGCAGAAGATCACGCATACGATGCGTTACGATACATGTTAATGACAAGAATGACAGGATACGCTTCAATACATAAAACACTTGGCGGAATTAAAAATCATGTTTATCAAACCCACGATCAAACATTTGGATATTAATAAATGGCAGAAGAAATAAAATTAGACGAAAATATAACTATCCGTGATGCTTTTAAGATTGCTGGTAGAGATACGAAAACAACTACAAATCCTAAAACAAAAGTTCAAACAACTAGACCTAACCCTGTTCTTAAAAATTTAGAGAAAGCAGGTATAAGTCTTGATTCTCCCTTTTCTGTATTTCAAAATGAAGAAACATCTTTAAAATTAGCAGAAGCCGTAAAAGGTAAAACAGGTAAGGGGGGTGCTAACACTTTTGTAGAATTAGGCGTAGTAGAAAATAATTTAAAAACTAAGTATGAACGAAGAACTAAACAAGCTTTTCCTTTTATAAAAGTTTTTGGTGCAGATGGATTTTTACAAAAATCTCCTGATTTATTAGCTAAATATCCTGAAATACTCAAACAGCCAAGACGTAAAGATGTATTTGAAAAAATACCTGAAGCTAAAGTATCATTAAAAAATATAGCTCAAGGAATATCTGAAATACCTGATGCCGATGTTCGTGCTGCAGTAGCGTTTAATTCTCTTGTTCCGTTAAGACCATCAGAAATAACTAGTTTAAAAGCAGAAGATATAGATTTTAAAACAGGAGCTATATCAAAAGAATGGAGAAGAGTTAATAAAATAAGAAATCCAGTAGAACTACCCGAAATTGCTTTATCTATATTAAAAAATCAACAGTTAAAAGGTAACGAGTATTTATTTGGTGACGTTGAAGCTAAAGAAATGTCTGCTGCCGTTAAAAAACACGTAGCACCTAAATTTGCAGATTGGGTGCAAACTATGGGTAGAGAAATAAAAGGATCTAAAGACTTTAGAAAAATAATACCATCCATAATAGCTACGGAATTAGGACAAGGTAAGTATGTAAGTCAGATAATGGGGCATACAAAATATGATCAAATAACTGAAACGCTATCAAAGATGACTCAAGATCGTTATTTATCCCCCGTGCTTGACAAAACAGGTCCTACACCTAAAATTGCGTTAGTGTCTCTTCAAAACATGTATGGTGAAGTTTTAAAATTAGGCAGTATAAATGAACTTGCAGGTGAGTTTGACTTAGATTTACCAGATTTAACAAGTAAAGGTTCACCTAAAATAAATATTATACCACAAGATCAAGAGATTGTATCTGATGTAAGAGTAAAAGGAGAACTTACTGACGAAGATTTAGATTTAATAGAGGAAAGAAAAACAGCACGAAGAGCAGAGTTAGGTGAAAGAACTTCAAAGGCAGAGCTTGGAAAAATAAAAACAGACATAGAAATAGAAAAAGCAAAACCAGATCTATTTGCAGCAAGAGAAGCAACTCTTGAACAAGACATAGATTTTAAATTAAAAAAACAAAAACTTACAAAACAAAAAAAAGAAGAAAAAAGATTAGCTGATGAAAAAGCTCAACTTAATTTAGATTTAGAAGAACTTGATGAAACTGAAAAGAAAATAAAAGATAAACTGGGCAACACTAAATTGTTTGGTAAGTTTTTAGGTATAGGGGGTCTTATATACGGTGCAACTCTCATACCCGAAGATTTTAGTGCGGCAAAAGCTGCTAACATAAAAGCTATGGAAGATGAAACAGACGATAGTTTTGAAGCACGAATGAGAAGAGGAGCTAGTAGAGCAGTAGGACCTGATGTTATTGCAGGAGTTGAAGCAGGGGCAAGATTTCTTGATCCGGGAGTAGAAGTAGCTGCAGAGTATGGCCCTGAACTTGTCAAAGAAACATTTGGTGCAACAACTGTTGCAGATGCGACTTTACGACCCGGTATGAAACAAGCAACTCAAGAAGAATTAATGCGACCTATACAAAAAAGAGAACTTGAAACTGTTGCAGATGATGAAAGAGCTATCCAAGAACAAATGAATATTCGTAAAATGAGTGAAGATTTTAGCAGAGAAGCTGAAAGAAAGAGCCAACTTACGTTGGATGAACAAATAAACGAAATGTTATCACAAAGGAGATAATGATGGCGGATAATTTAAACAAAGGTGCAGCCTATATTATGGGATCAGACAAAGTAACAGTGGATAACGCTGAAGGTTCTACTAGTTTGCACAGAGAAGGTCTTGAGTTTTCAACTGAAGTAAACCAAGATGCTTTACAAGTTGACATGCCAAAGAAGCAAACTAAACCAACAGTTGAAGCTTCTTTTAATAAGATGGCTGAAGACAGAAACTACTTCTAATAAAGGTTACTATCAATGGCTGATAATTTCTTACAACCACCTGATGATACTATAGCAGCAATAGAAAATCCTGAAGATGAACTTCTGGGTATATCTGGTTACGTAAAAGATAAATTTAAAAGTGCAGAGGATGGTAGATACACCCACGAACAACGTTGGTTAAAAGCGTATAAAAACTTTCGAGGTATATATGACTCTACAACGCAGTATCGTGATTCTGAACGTTCCAAAGTATTTTTAAGAATAACTAAAACAAAAGTTCTTGCATCTTTTGGGCAAATAACAGATATTCTTTTTGCAAATAAAAAGTTTCCTATTGTTGTTGAACCCACCCCTGTTCCAGAAGGTATAACAGAGTTTGCCCATATGCAAACACCGTTAGATCAAATGCAACAGCAACCTCAAGATCCTTATGGTTTTCCGGGAGACGGCAGACAAGTTCAACCCGGATCAATGGATTTTTTAGGTGGTTTACAAGAAAAGTATGAAGGCACACCTTTAGCAGAAGGTCCTGCAAAACTAGGTGAACCTCAAATAAATCCTGCACAAGAAGCAGCATTAAATATGGAAAAAGAAATACACGATCAATTAACTGACACGGGGGCAGTTAACGTGTTACGAAGTGCTATATTTGAACAAATACTTCTTGGTACTGGGATTATTAAAGGACCTATGTTAAAAAATAAAAGAATACACAGATGGTCTAAGGGTGAAGATGGACAAAAAGTATATTCACCATATGATATGACATGCCCTGAAATAGAAACTGTATCGTGTTGGGATTTTTTTCCTGATCCTTCAGCAATTAAATCAGAGGACTGTGAATACGTTATACAACGACACCGTATGAACAGACAACAATTACGTAACTTAGCAAAGTATCCGTATTTTAACATTGAAGCTATAGAAAATGTAATAGCACAAGGTCCTAACTATCAAGACAAATATTACGAAGACACTATTCGTGATGACGAAACAGAACCAAACTACAACAAAAACCGATACGAAGTTTTAGAGTACTGGGGTGTTATGGATAAATCTTTTGTTGATGCAGCAGGGGGTTTAGTTGATCAGGATATGAATAACATGGATCAACTTCAAGTTAATGTTTGGGTGTGTGGTACAGAAGTAATACGATTTGTTCTTAACCCGTTTACTCCTGCACGAATACCTTTTCACGTGTTTCCTTATGAATTAAACCCATATCAAATGTGGGGTACGGGCGTGCCTGAAAATATGGAAGATGCACAAATGCTTATGAACGGGCATATGAGAATGGCTATAGATAACCTAGCACTTGCAGGTAATCTTGTACTTGATGTAGATGAAGCTAGTCTTGTTCCCGGACAAAACATGGATATATTTCCCGGAAAGATATTTCGTAGACAATCGGGCGTAACAGGAACAGCAATCAACGGATTAAAGTTTCCAAACACTGCACCAGAAAATATACAAATGTATCAAATATCACGACAACTTGCAGATGAAGAAACAGGTATACCTTCTATAATACACGGACAAACAGGTGTATCGGGGACTGGTAGAACGGCTGCAGGACTGTCTATGTTAATGGGCGGTGCAAACTTATCCATGAAAACAGTGATAAAAAATATAGACGACTTTCTTCTCAAGCCTTTAGGAGAAGCATACTTTCAGTGGAACATGCAATTTAATGATGATTCTCCTGATATAGTAGGGGATTTAGAAATCAAACCACGTGGCACTGCAGCAGTTATGCAAAAAGAAGTTCGCAGCCAACGTTTAACAGCATTGTTGCAAACTGTATCTAATCCTATGCTTGCTCCATTTGTAAAGATACCTAATTTAATTAGAGAATTAGCAATAGCACAAGACATAGATCCCGACAGTTTAGTAAACGATGAAAATCAAGCAAAGATATTTGCAGAAATATTACGAGGTCTAAATGAATTACAACAAGCTCAAACCCCTAATCAACAACCCGACGGCATGGCAGGCTCTGGAGGAATGGGTCAACCACCAACAGACGGTAGTGTTCAGGGGGTTGGTGCAGGCGACATCGGAGTTGGAGCTACGCCAGTTGCAGGGGAAGGCGGTTTTACTGGAAACGGTTCTATCCCTCAAGAACAACAGCAAGGATAATTAGTGGCATTAGTTGATCCCCCCAAAAAAACACAACCTGAAATAGATTTATTTAAAAAAGCTAAAAATGCAGAAGAATTTTTAAATCTTCTTCCACCAGATGCTCGACCTGTTTATTTACCTGATGGTTCAATGGGTTTTAGAGATTCTACAGGCAAGGAGTATAAAGTACCCCCTGCTATATCAAACGAAATGAGGGGTATAAAAAGTAATGTTTCGGATTTAACTGAAAGAACCTACTTAAATACTGTTGGAGCTAGAAATTTAGGAGTTATTCAAGAGCCTGATCAGTCAGGTTCGCAAGTTGCTTTAAGTAGTGGTTCAGATTTTCTAAAAAATGTGGGAGGTCCGGGAGCAACGACCTTTGATTACGATTTAAGTGACGCTGATTTACAAGAAGCCATAGATCTTCGTAAAGCTGCTTACGGTGTAGATACCATAGAAACAAGAACTGTAGTAAATGCAGATGGAACAGAAGAAAAAGGATTTTTTGAAAAAGTAGGAGATAAAGTTGTAGAAGTTTTTAAATCTCCTCAAGGTGTTGTTACAAACGTTAGTCCTGTTAGTGGTAAAACAATTACAACACGAATACCTGCTTTAGAAGGTACAGTTAATTACGCACTTCTTACAACTCCACTTGCGGGTCTTGGTACAGCTATGGGGGAAATGGGAGAAAAACTTGTTGCAAGACAAACGGAAGAAGTTAAACGTGCAGCACTTGGTCAACCTTTTTATGGTGCAGGGCAAGTTCAACACAAAGCAACAGGACAGATTGTAGATTTAACAACTTCTCCCGCCTTAACTAATCCTCTTGCAAACGCTTTAGGTTTAACGGGGGGTGCAGCAGGAACTTATGCTGAATCTACCCTTGAAGGTCCTTTTATATATAATGGTAGAGAATACGCTACATATAGTGATGTTGTACAGGCTGTGCAAGGAAAAGTTACGCCTTACGGAATGGAACGATTTATACCTGCAGGTGAAACTTATAGTAAAGAACGAGTAGTTGGAGCGGGGCTAGATCGTTTAGGTGAATACAATGAAGATAGGGGTGAAGTAGACTTAGGATTTGGAAGAAGAGGTGCAGTAACGGGAGTTGCTATTGATCAAGAGGGTAATTTACAATACAAAACAGGAACTGGTGGATTTTTCATGGGTATGGGTGAAATGGTTAGAACTGGTACAGGTATAGGATATAGTGGGGGAAGAGCAGACATTGCAAAAGGAAAAGATATATCTTTTTTTGAAGCAACAGATTTACTGAACAAAATAAACGATGGTACAATTACATCTACACCAAATACAACACAGTTTTTGCAGAACATAGTAAGTTATAATCCGCCTGAAGAAGATCCTGACTATAATCCTACTACTATATCATCACCAGTAGGCGGGTATAGTGGTCTTGAAGGATATTTTGATTTAAATAGAGATGCTGTTGTTGAAACAGATATTGGTTCAGGAGTACGGTACAGTGGAGAAGGAGATTATAATCCGGGATATGTTTTTAGTGAAACATTAGATACAGACGTTTACAGTGAAGACTATACTAATATACCAGATTTTTATAATCCGCCTGAAGAAGATCCTGATTATAATCCTACTACTATATCATCACCAGTGGGTGTTCCTGCTCCCGATTCGTTTTTTGATAGTTCAAATGAAAGTAATGAGGGGTCTGGTGAAACTAGTGTTGACTCAATTGATGCGTACACAGCAGAAGGTGGTCGCATAGGTAAACAAGAAGGTGGCACAACTGTAAAACCCGTATCACAAATAGTACAAGGAGCAGGATTTATTGCACCTCAAAATAACGCTACCGAAGAACAAACTATAGCAGACGACATACCAATGGAAGCGGAAGAGGGGGATTTTATTATTAATGCACCCGCTGCTCAATTTGCAGGTAGACAAGATATTGTTACCATGATTGTAGGAGCTATTGAAAGTTTACGAGAAAAGGGGGTTGACATTCAATACGGAAATCCTAAAATACCTATAAAGAGAAGAGTTCAACTAGCTGTATCCCGAAATGAAGTTTATGTACCTAAAGTTGTAGCAGAAGAAATAGGCTATGATAAATTAGAAAAAATAAATAATCGTGGTAAAAAAGAAGTAGAAGAAAGACAACAAGAAGCACAACAACAAGCTAATCGTGGTGGGTTTGTAAAAAAAGCAAGTGGTGATGTTGTTGAGGACAAATCAAGTATAATTGGCACTGACGAAGGAAATTTTTTACAAGATTTAGGTAGAATTGTAATTGATAAATTTGGTGATAAATTAAAAGGATTTTTATCAAAAGATGAGAAAGAATCAATACCCGAATTTTTACCAGAACCAAGACCTGAAATATCTAAAAAAGAAATAGAAAGTCAAGATTTACAAAAACAAGAAAAAAAACTAACGCCTAAAGAATACGAACCACAAACTGAATTTCAAAAATTAGTTTACCAAGCTTTAGAAAGTGTAGAAAAACCTAAGAAAAATAGAAATGAAGCTTATATACCTGACGGATATGCTGTGCCAGAATATAAAGGAACACCTTTTAAAAACAGTGGGGCTACAATTGGGTTAGGAGTTGATCTAGGACAATATAGTCCTACAGAATGGAACGCCATAGATTTAAACGAAAATTTATTTAATAAAATTAAACCTTATATTTTAAACGGGCATTTATTAAAAGGCACATCAGGGTTAGCTACTAACAAAGATAAAGTGCATGGATCTGGGGGACTTAAATTACTTAGGGGTCAACCTTTAATTTTAAATGATACAGAGTTAGCAGAATTAAATTCAAAAATATTTAATTATAAATTTAATAAATTTGAAAAAAAACACGGTTCAGATTATAAAGATTTTAACAACCCCGAAGATAAAGCAGCGGCTTTTGTGATGGATTGGGGGGGTGCATTTAAGAACCCTTTAACTTTTAAACAAGTGTTAAAAGAAACATTAAATACAGAAACTGCTTTAGAGAGAGGGTTTATAAACAATAAAAACATTCCTTCTACAGGGTTGATAGCAAGTAGAGCAAAAAGATTATTAGGTTGGTATAAAAAATATAGAGATAGTAAAAATAAAAATATAGAAATAACACCCAAACCTAAACCCAAAGAAATTCAGGTTAATCCTGATAATAGATCATTTCTTGCACCTTCGCCTTCGATGGTGTAACGAAAAGATTTCGTCAGCTACCCACGTATTAGTGGCCCTGACAAACCGAAGCAGCTACCCACTGCCATGTGGCACTGCGATAAATGAGGTATATAACGATGGCAAAACAAGTAAAAGGCGTAAGAGCTAATAAACCAAACGATTCTTTTGGTACAATAAATGAACCTAATCTTTATCGTAATAAATATCGTGAAGATGTTTACAAAGATGATGAAGAAGAGATAAAAGAAGAACAAGAAACAAAACAAGACGAAACGGACACTTCGCAAGAAGCCACTCCAAAAGATCAAAGTTTTGTGGAAACAAAAGAAGAAGGTGGAACTGTCTACAAAAAACGTTATGATGATTTAAAAAAACATTATGACAAGAAACTTGACGAGTGGAAAACAGAACGTGATGCTCTGGAAGCTGCTAACAAAGTTTCAGATACTGGAGTCGAGATACCAACAACTCCCGAAGAAATAACGGAGTTTAGACAAAAGTATCCAGACGTGTACAAAGTTGTTGAGTCTGTAGCAGCAATGCAAGCAGAACAAAAGGCAGGAGATCTCAAAGGTGAGATTGACTCTCTTAAAAAACGTGAAGAAGATTTGATTGTTCAAAGTGCTTACAAAGAACTTACATCACAACATCCTGATTTTCAGGAAATTAAAACTGATGAAAACTTTCTTCAGTGGCTTGATGAACAACCTAAATCAATTTCTGACGGTATTTACAAAAACAACAAAGATGCACGGTGGGCAAGTAGAGTATTAGATCTTTATAAAGCCGATGTTGGTATAACCAAAGAATCAAAAAAGACTGTTAAAAGTGCGGCTCAAACAGTAAAATCTACTAAAGCAAAAGAGATTGTTACTGATACAAACGCAAATAAAAAAGTCTGGAAGGGTTCTGACATCGCCCGACTTAAACCGTGGGAGTTCGAAAAGGTGGAAGCCGAAATCGATCTAGCACGAAACGAAGGGCGAATAGACATGAACAGCTAAACCTCAATTAAGGAGAGAAAAATGGCTTTCGGAACTTCGGCGGGTTACGGTAACTTACCTTCGGGTAATTTTGCCCCGCAAATTTTTAGCCAAAAAGTT
>VTLG01007324.1_pt1 | contig 12400 bp, 6 predicted proteins | sample 4694571 | NCBI WGS metagenome assembly VTLG01 (sample SAMN12604809, study PRJNA352737) | marine metagenome | biome: ENVO:00000447; feature: ENVO:00000209|ENVO:00000569|ENVO:01000036; material: ENVO:00002151; isolation source: viral sequences binned using virsorter ... | reverse complement strand
TCGCTTACACAAAAACAAAAACTATTTAATTAAAATGAAAACAATTGCACTTGCTCTCGCAGCCACCACTTTAGCGTCTGCACCTGCATCCGCTGGAGTATATGTCAACACAGAATTGAACCAAGGTCATGTTGGTTCTGAGTATGTAGCTAGAGCTATAGACATCCACGTTGGTTACGAAGGAGGCACTGAGAAGGTAGGCTACTACGTTCAAGGTGGTCCAACAGTACTAGCAGCTAATGGTGTTGACGGTACTGAGACTGAACTCTCTGGAAAAATCGGAACTAACATTAAGGCAACTGATAAGTTAGCTTTCTATGGTGAGTTCGCTGGTATTTCTGCTGGTGACTTCGATAATGTTTACAACGTGAAAGCTGGAGCTAAGTATAGTTTCTAATGTCACACCATCAATCAGATTGCGAGGGTGATAAGGCTCAGATTACTAGCCTTACACCTGAGCCAGAAAAGAAGGAAGAGAAATTCGATGAGGATATCTCCTTAGAGGAAGCTCTTTCTACCTTGTGAAGAAGTTCAATGAACTATGGCTAGTAGTCTTTTTGGCTCTAGCCTTCTTCATACATATAGAAGTTCTTCATGTGAACTTCCATAGCAGAGAGGCACCTAAGTGTCTTTCTAGCGAGCTTAGTTTAGAGGTAAAACTCTAGCCTTCCAAGCTAGTTTCATCGGTTCGATTCCGATAGCTCGCTTTTGGCTTTTAGCCCCGTACGCGGGATACCTATTAGCCGTCTAGACGGTGGGATAGACCACAAAACTTGAATTTTAAATTGCTAGCGATGATGATTTATACCCTCAAACATTTTTAAATATAGATAAATGGCACATCAAAATGCCTCTGGTACCTCTACTTCGTTAACCCGTCAGGGTCAATCGAACAGTACAGGTGACGTAAGAGCACTATATCTCAAACTGTTCTCAGGTGAGATGTTCAAAGGATTCCAGCACAACACAATTGCTAGGGATCTTCTCATGAAGAGAACTTTAAAGAACGGCAAATCATTGCAGTTCATCTACACGGGTCGCACCACAAGTGAATTTCACACGCCAGGAAAACCAATCTTGGGTAACAGTGATAGCGCACCACCAGTAGCAGAGAAGACCATCACAGTTGATGACCTTCTTATCAGTTCAGCTTTCCTTTATGAGTTAGACGAAGTTCTGGCTCATTACGATTTGAGGTCAGAGATCTCTCGTAAGATTGGATATGCTCTAGCTGAGAAATATGACAGACTCGCTTTCAGAGCTGTTACACGTGGAGCACGTAAAGCATCCCCTATCACTAAGACCAACTTTGTTGAGCCAGGTGGTACTCAGATTCGCGTTGGTGCAACAACCAATGACTCTGATGCTTATGTTCCTAACAACTTAATAAATGCGTTCTATGATGCTGCTGCAGCCCTTGACGAAAAGGGGGTCAGTACTGATGGACGTGTCGCCGTTTTGAACCCACGTCAATTCTATGAATTGATCCAACAAGTAGGCGATAATGGTCTAGTTAACAGAGACTCACAAGGTTCCTCTCGTCAGAGTGCGACTGGGATTACAGAGATCGCTGGTATCAAGATCTACAAGTCAATGAACATACCGTTCCTTGGCAAATATGGTACTGCTTATGGTGGTACAACTGGCGTTACTGCTCCTACTAATGTAGGTAGTTTCGTTGGTCCAACATTAGACAACGATGTTGCAGACACAGATACAGGTATCAATAACGACTACGGTACAGCTGCTGAAGTAGGTAGTAAGTCTTGTGGACTTATCTTCCAACGTGAAGCTGCAGGTATTGTTGAAGCTATTGGTCCTCAAGTACAAGTAACCAAGGGTGACGTATCGGTCATTTACCAAGGTGATGTGATACTTGGACGCTTAGCCTGTGGGGCGGATTATGTTAATCCAGCTGCTGCAGTTGAGCTTTATGTTGGTGCATCTGCGCCATCTGCATGGGGTGCATAACCCTTTAAGGGGAGTCTTTATGGCTCCCTTTTTTTTATTCATAAATATTTATACCTATGGCTTTCCCTACCACTAATGCTGCTCAAGAATTACCTGCAATAAATCAAATCCTTATGGCTTGTGGTCAGGCTCCAGTCACCACTTTGGATGAAACCAACCCAGACGTTGCGATTGCTTATCAAACACTTTTAGAAGTTAGTAGAGAAGTTCAAAGTGAAGGATGGACTTTCAATAAGGAAGCACATTATGAGATGACACCTGATAGTAATAATGAAATACTTATTCCTAATAACGTATTACAGATAGACCTTAGTCAATCCCATGCAGCTGATAAACATGCGATCAGAAGAGATGGGAAATTATATGACAAGGAACACCACACAGATCAATGGACAGATGGAGCTGTAGATTGCGACATTGTATGGTTATTTGATTGGGTAAACCTACCAAGACCAGTACAAGACTACATAACAGCTAGAGCATCCACTGTCACTTCAAGTAGGATCGTAGGCGATTCTCAACAGTATCAAATCCTCCAACAAAAGGAGGCATACATGAGAGCTATGGCTCTTGAGTATGAAACAAGCCAAGGTGATTATTCATTCTTTGGACATCCTGACGGAGCACACCCTTATGTCAGTTATCAACCATATAAAGCACTTAGTAGATAATGGCAGCAGTAACTCAAAGGGTAGCCAACTACCTTAGTGGTGTATCAAAACAACCAGATAGTAAGAAGCTTCCAGGTCAAGTTAAAGAATGCCTCAATGGGTTCCCTGACGTTACAACAGGATTAACAAAGAGACCTGGATTTAAGTTCTTATCAATATTAAAGAACGCTAGTAATACCGCCTATAGTGGAACACAATTAGATGGTAGTAAATGGTTCTATATCAACAGAGGAGATGGTGATAGATATATAGGATGTGTAACACCTAAAGTATCTAGCACTAACGGTACAATTAAGATCTGGAATGCTGATACAGGCGCAGCTTGTACAGTTACAGATACAGCTACCAGTTCAGCTCTTGGAGCACATAGTTATCTAACAGGAACGAAGTTAAACTATGACGTTTTAACTGTTCATGACAGTACGATAATTACAAACAATACAGTAACAGTTACAGCACAGTCTAATCCTACGTTTGTAGCCTCTAAGAGGGGGATGGTTATCCTTACGGGTACTGACGCTCAGTTAGGAAGTGAAACCTTTACAGTGACCGTAGCTGGTCAAGCAGCAACATATACATCTCAAGCTGCTGATGGTTATGAGGAAGTATTAACTGGACTTAAGTCAGCTATAGAAAGTGAAAGTACATCACATTCTTTAGGTCTTACAGTTTATAAATTTGGTACTGGTTTAGTTATAGATAGAGCAACAGCTTTTACTCTTACAGCTAAAGGTGGTAAGAATAATCAAGGTATTGTTGTATTTCAGGACTTTGCTGTAGATGCTTCTTACCTACCATCTCAAAGTCTTCACGGACATAAAGTAGAAGTATTAGGTAAGTTTGCAGAAGATAATGATAACTACTATGCAGAGTTTGTAGCTCATAATGGTACGTCAGGTGATGGATACTGGAAAGAAACTGTAGGACCAACAGCTTCACTTGGATTTAACGCATCTACGATGCCTCATAGGTTGCTATGTACAGCTACTGATACCTTTACTTTTGGACCGATACCATATTCAAACAGGGTTGTTGGTGATGCTATCACTAACCTAGATCCTCAGTTTGTAGGACAGAAGATCCAACAAGCTTTCTTCTATTCAGATAGGCTTGGTTTCTTAAGTGATGACACAGTAACCCTAAGTAAGAGTCAGGATGTATTTAATTTCTATAGAGCTTCTGTAAGAGGTTTAGCCACTGGAGATAGGATTGGTATTAACGCTACTTCTATTAGACCAGCCGTATTACATGCTGTATTACCTACCACACAGGGTCTAGTTCTATTCAGTAAAAGTCAACAGTTCTTACTTTACTCAGAACAGGGTCCACTAACACCTGATAGCACAAAGATTAGACCTATCTCAAACATGGAGATGGATTCAGATGTAGATCCTATTGACGTAGGAACTCATATGAACTTCATCAGTAAGACTCCTAACTACACACGAGTATTTGCTATGCAGACTCGTGGTTTAGGTGAGAGTCCTAACATCCTTGATATAGGTAGGGTTGTTAATGAGTGGATAACTATTGATGTAGATCATCTTGTAGCAAGTGTTCAGAATGACTTCCTAGCTATGTCTAGTCAGTCAAGTGATGAGATCTATTTCTATAAGACTTACTCAGATGGTAAAGAGCTATTGATGGAGTCTTGGTTTAAGTGGAAATTACCTGGATTAGTTCAGACAATAGTGGTAGATCAAGATGATATGTATTCAGTTACCAAGCAAGGTAATCAATACACATTATCTAGGGCTAACTTAACTATGAGTCCTGACGCAGCTATCATCACCAATGCACAGGGTCAGAAGATTAACCCTTGTATTGATTTATATTCAGCAGCTAGTTCTGTAGCTTATGACGCAGCTAATGATTTCTCTAAGTGTTATATACCTTTTGCAAATCTAACTGATAGAAAGAACGTACTTGTGGTAGGTGGTACTACTGCAGCTGGTACGTTTAATAACTCAGGTTTTACTATCACTCCAGAGACAGGATCAGATGGTACGGGTACATACTTCAAAGTACCTGGACAAGATCTTACAAGTATTGCAAGTAACGTCTATGTAGGTTATGCCTATGACTTTGATGTAGAACTACCTCAGCTATATTTCAACCTAACTGAAGATGGTAGAAACACTGACTTCACTGCGAATTTAACTGTCGCAAGATGTAAGTTTGATGTAGGTCTATCAGGTGTGATGGGCTTCAAACTTAAGGTCACAGGAAGATTAGCTGGTAGTAAAACGCATACAGGTGATGGATCAAATAAAGACTTTAAATGGACTGTTAGTGATCTTGATTATATTGATAGAAGTCAAGTAAAAGTAAAGGTAAACAATGTAACCAATACAGCTTTTACTTTCCTAAGTGATACAGAGATAAGATTCACTACAGCACCTGCTCTTAATTCAACAATACTTATCTACTTAGATGAATGGTATCAATTAGAACCTGTCACCTCAGCTAACACCTATCTAGCTGATGACGTACCTCTAGAGGAATCAACAGTGTTCACGATACCAGTACATCAACGTAGCAAAAACTTTAACTTACGAGTCTTTACTGACTCACCGTTCCCCGTGTCTCTGAACTCGATGATGTGGGAAGGAACCTACTCACCGAGATTTTATAGGAGGACTTAAATATGATGATGAATGATTTCGGCGTACCAATGAGTGACGCTGAAATGACTATGCAGCCTATCAAACCTCATGAGGAAATGATGGCTGCCTCTGGTGTTCAGTCGAATTGGGTTGGCGCAGCAATAGGTATAGGAGCTTCAATCTTTGGAGGTATGAGGGCTTCCTCAGCTGCTAAGAAACAAGCACGAGAACAGAACAAAGCTGCTCAAAGACAGTTTGAATACGATACTGAACTATGGGAAATGAGCAAGGATAAGCTTACGGCTGACCATGCTTTCCTATTAGAAGGTATAGATATAAAGAAGAGAAATGAAGCAGCAATAGCTAAATATACAGATCAGGTTACTCAACAAAAATATGCTCATAATTTAGCTATTTGGGATTATCAAAATAAATCTCAACAAGCTCAGTTTAATAAATCTGAAGAGGTATTTGCAGGTCGTTTAAATCAAAACGAACAATCTGCACAAGCTGCTAGAGAGGGAGCTAGAACTAAGTTTGAAGAATTACAAAGACAAGTTTCTTACGACAATCAGGATCAGCAGATAGAACACATCATGACTATGAATGCTGTTTCAAATAATGCTGGTTTAAGTCGTAGTGATTTCACTCAAAGTAAAAGATTCTTACGAGGCTACTCTCAAGCAAAGCTTTACCAAACAGTACTGAGTGGATCTAAAAACTTTGAACAAGATTTAAAAGAGATTGCACTTGATAAGTCAGCTGCAAATCTCACAGCTTTCGCACAACGAATGCTTAAACCTGGAGTATTACCTAAACCTCCAGAACCGTTACCAACGCCTACTGCAGAGTGGCAAATGCCTAGAGCATTGGAAGAGTATGACTTTGGTCCTCCTCCAGTTATGGGTGCAAGAGCTTCCGTCAGTGGAGCTGGTGGTGCTGCATTCTGGGGTGCTGCTGGTAAGGGTATAGCTCAGGGAGCTGCCGCTATAGGCGGTTCAATAGATTGGGGTAATTTAGGAGGAGGCGGAGGTAGCAGTACACCAACTGTTGCCAAAGGTTCTTCAATATACGTCGCATAATTAACTATGGGTAACGAATATAGACCTCAGTCTAAGGACAGGTCTACTTTTAAAGAACGAAACACAGGGGATGGCGGTCTCTCCCAGTTACGACAAAGAGATGCAAAAGTAGTACAAGGAATGCAAGATCTTAGAAACCAAACTGAAGAGATTGGTGATGATCGAATTGCTGGTATTAGAAGAGTTAATGCAATAGAACTACAGAACAGAGCTGATATCAAAGCAACTGTTGAAGATGGTGCTTACCAAACCAAAAGAAGAGCCATCGAGACAAACAGTCGTAGAGAAGTCGAAGCTCTTGAGCAGAAAGGTAAAGAGTATGGTGCTAAGGCTGCAATGTGGGGTCAGTTAACTCCACATATGGCTCAAGGATTTGAAACTCTAGCTAACAGTTATCAGGAGCAAGCTGAAAATAAACAAATTGCAGCTGCTCATGAAACACAGACTCACACTGCAAAGATTTTCGCAAGAGTAACTAATGAAGCTTTAACAGCTTCTGAGTTAGATGTTCTAGTTGATGCCAATGCAGCCTTTCAAGAGACAAACAATACTGGATTAGCTTTACGTCTTACAGGACAATCAGCATGGTTATCCGTTGGACGGCATGATGTACATGCTAGAAGAGAAAAAGGTAACGTCGCTGATTATTGGACTCAGTTTACAAACGCCTTAAAAAGAGAAGGTGTAGAAATTGACTCTACTAATATCGGTCAACATGTAGATAATTTTAGAGCAATCATTCTTAAGTCGAATGGATGGACTAATTCAAAATCTCAAGGTGTTCTTGAATTAAATGAAGTTATAACTAAGCTTAAAACTTCAAAAACAAAAGAACATATTCTTTCCGAAAACACAAGAGAGGGTGATAGGCAATATAAAACAGCTTATGACATAGTTACGTCCACTTCACTGAAAGCTACTGGTATCAATAGTTTAGTTCAACGTAAGATGTTGACACTAAAGGATGGAAAACTACCTAACATGGCTGAAGCCATAGAGATGGTTTTTGTTGAGGATCTAGCTAAAGATCTTGATGTTCCACTAGCAGATATTTATGCAGCTTTAGATTTTGAAACTCCAGAAGAGGGTCGTCAAGCAAAGTACCCAACCTACGGTACTCGTAATGCAGCTCTTAAGGAGAAGATTAGAAAAGCTAGAGCTGAGGTAGGTGATGCTGAAAGGAGATTAAAAGATAAAGAGAATAAATATGCAGATTCAGTAGAGAAAGAAAAAGCAAAGGAGTGGCTTAGTCATACAGGCTCATACGAATCAGGCGGTGAGAATGAAGGTAAAGGTTGGTCTGGTGATGGCGACGAACGTCAAGCCAGAATTGATATAGCCAAACAGAACGGTTGGACTGAGACCGTAACTCTTTTAGAAAGCTACGCTCCATTTGATGAAACCCAATATACAAAGGGTTTAATGCTTGACAACATAGGAGAGCTTGTTGACGCTGGTGAGCATGAGCAAGCGATGAATCTTATAGAGAACAGTCCATTACTTACTACTGATGATCGTAATAAAGCTAAAGCTAAATTCCTTCCTGTCCTACAACACTTTGCACAAGCTGGTACAAGTGAGAAGAAGATAGAAGACACATTAGAAAGTCTTTTACTTACACGTATTGGAGGTACATATGTAGGTAACGAAGGTAAAACTAATATACCTAGTCTAGAAGGAGCTATAGGAGGCGGTAAAGCCTACCTTATGGAGAGATTTAGACATTATGATAAGCTAAAAGCTGATACACCAGAAGGCTATAGAGACGCATTAGATCTTGCTTGGGGTGATACTAAGAAAATAATAGAAGGTGGTACGGAAGGATTTGCTCATATAACTGAGGGTAAAGATTCAGATACTGATATCTCTTACTTTTCTAAATATCAACCAGCTGTAGATGCTGCTGCTATCAAATCAAATGATGAGCTGATGTCAGCATTGAAAAGCAGCCCTATCGTTAAAGATAATGACGGTAATATCACCTCACTAGGAGCATGGGAAACAACTGAAATTCTATCAACTCCATATCTTCACTCTATTGCTAAAGATCTAAATGAAGGTAGACCAATCGTTGTACCTGGAATGGTTCTTGAAGAATCAATCAGATCAGGTGTACCAGTTGATATTTTAGTTAATGCTCAGTTAGGTCAGAAGAGAAAACATAAAGGTAAGGAGGGTTCATTTTCTCAAAAGATGAGACCTGGACCTAGAGATATAGCTATGCAAGGTGTATTTCCTGGTTATATGAATGTCAAAGATCGTATTGCACATGCTCACGGTTTACTTACAGTACAGAACTTAGTTAACTTTACTGATACTGGAGGTAATCAAAACCTTGCTAATCGAGATGAGGCTGTTAATAATGCAACTCAGTTCACGCCTGAACAGTTAACTTACATTGAGACAGAAGTCCAGAAAGCAAAAGATCGCTCTGGTAAAGAGGAGATCATTGTCAATGGCAATACTAAGTTTAAATGGGCTGAGATCAAATCAGTCTGTCAAGAATGCAATCTAGAAGATATTGACTTTTCAAATGTAGTAAACAATAGATATAGGTTCAAACCTGGAACTAAATCAGAAGGATATATCCTCGAAGCTATGGGTAGAGGTTTACTTACAGGTGTTTATTTTAACCCAGTTACACAAGAACTAATTATGGAGGATGATTAAACATGACCGATGACATGTTATCCATCATTGACGAAGATAAAGAAGAAAACCCTAATCCTCCAGAGCCAGAATATAAACCAAGTTATTCTACACCTACTGGAGCTGAGTTAAATCAGCAAGGTGGGTTACAACCTATCAGCGTTAAGGAACAAGCATCACTACAAACAGGTGGTGGTAAAGATTGGAGAGGAGAATTAAAAGCTTGGAGAGCATTACCAGAGGGTGATGAAAGAATAATAGCTAGAGAGAACTGGCATCAGAAGTACCTTCAAATGGGCTATGACGAGTTCTCAGCTAAGAACGGAATAGAGAAAAGCTTACTTAGGACTAACCGACTAGAAGGAACTAATTGGCTAAACCCTCGTCAAGTAGCTGATCAAGCTTTAATGGGTGTTGCTAACTTTGGGATGGATGTCATAGGACACGTCCCAGGTGGTGCAAAACTAGACGATTGGTGGGATGAGCATACAACAGCTAAAGATCCAATCGTACAAGCAACTAGAGATATATCTTCTATTGTCATACCTACTATGTATGGTGGAGGAGCTGTAGCAGCTAAACTGAAAGGTGCTCCGTGGCTGCTAAAAACAGCAGGTGTTATTGGTACTGATGTAGGAGTTGTAGGTTTATCAGACGTTAGTGAAAGAGATGAAACTATCACTAAGATGGCTGTTGATCTATTTCCTAATATTGTAGGTCCGAAAGGTTGGATACCAGCCCCAGAGGTATTGCTAAATAAAGATAGCGATAGTAATGAGGTTACTACATATAGAGCCATGCTTGAAGAAGCTGGTCTACCTATAGTTGGTAATATCCTTGGCTTTGGTATGAATATAGCTAAGCCTTGGCTTAAGAGAGCTAAACAGGTAGGTACTAATCAGTATCTAACTGGTGAGAAACGTATCATGCACTGGTTTACTCCAAAGGATAAAACAGCTGAGATATTTAAATCTGATGAAATATCTAAATATGCTAATCCTGAGAAAATCAAGGCGTTATCCAGACTAGAAGAAGCAATCAGATCAGGCATGATAACCAAATCTGAGATGCCAGCTGTATTAGCTAAGAAAGAACAGCTACTGAAAGATCTAGATAGATGGGATAGCTTAGAGCATTTCAATGATGCTACTAATAAAACCATTAAGAATGAGCAGACAAAAGCAGGTGTAGATAAGGTTAGAAATAACCCAGATAACATCGACTTTGATCCTGATGTAAATTCTGGAGTTGTCCCTGATTCTGCAAATGCTAGACAGTCAATCAGCCCTGGAAATGTTGCTAGGAATATGGTTGATATAACTACTAATCAACTAGGTATAACTAAAGGACAACCCGTTCATATCATCCCTGAATCAGTTATCAGGAAGGTATTAAAGGTAGGTGGTACATCTAGAGATATCACTATTGATATAGCTAAGAAAGGTCTAAAGGCTGGTGACTTTGAATCCAAAGTATTGGGTATCAGAATCAACAGAAATCAGATGAGTAAGTCAGCCTTTGGTCTACTAAGTGATTACCTAAATGCTGGTAGTGCTGAGGATCTCAGGAAGATGTTCATCAACAAAACTAACCAAGCTGATTTCAATGGATATGTAGTTAAGACATTAAATGCAGATCAACAGAAGGCTGCTATAGCTGCATACCAGATACTTAATGATAGGTATTTAGGTAGAGATGTTGTTGAAACAGCTACTCGTGTAATGAATACGTTAGGTGCTGAAGTATCTACTATTGCCGAGACAGCTGAGAAGTTTAAAGGTATTGCTGATAACCCAAGGTTGATGAAGACACTCAGAGAAAAGATGGAAATTCTTTGGCCTGAGTACCGTATGACTCAACATGTATGGGGTGTACAAGGTAATGATCTGAAGAATAACATCAATAACTTGATGACTAAATCTCCAGAGGAGTTACTAGAAATCACCAATAAACTTAAGAATGCTGAGAACTCATACCATGCACAAGCTAGAAAGTTCACTAAGACATTAGAAGAATTAGAGAAGACTCACCCTGAGCTAATGGCTCCTCTCTCAAGAGCATTTGAAATGTCTAAGGGTAATGTTGTTACTCAAGCTGGCTTACTTGAGTGGGCTGCAAGGCAAGTCAATCCATCAGGAATGATCATTAGTCCTGAAGGTTTTAATGGTAAGAGAGATGCCATGAATATCTTTGCTAGTGCTACATGGTCATACATGTATAACAATATTCTATCTGGATTATCTACGTTCAGAGCTGCATTAGGTAATGGTAAAGAGCTTATAACAAAACCAATTAGTGCTGTATTAGGTACTGCATGGCAGGGTATTACAACTGGTGAGTTTGATAAAGCTAAAATCAAAAAGATGTTCTACTACTACGGAGCAATTCAAGAGACTAATTCTCGTGCTCTAGGTTATATGTGGGACACAATTAAGAAGGTGAATAATGATCCTGATGCAATGTTAGATGCCTTTAGAAAGGACTATACTCTTAAGAATAGAGGTGAGTGGAAGGTATTAGATGACGTAGCTGAACACTGGAGAAAAGAGGGAGACATTGGTCACTTAGTTCAATATGATGCAGCAAAGTTAGCCGATGGTTGGTCTCGTACTAGATATTCTAGATATGGAATGACTGGTATGGCAGGTGTTGACGCATACACAACTTCATATATGGCTACCCTTCAAGCAAGGATGAGAGCTTATGATGAGGTACTAAGTCAATACGGCACAATTAATAAGAAGGCTTTAGAGATTGCAGAGCAGAAGCATTATAAATCAATGTTTAACAGTAAGAATTTACCTACTGATCAAGTAGTTAAAAACTCTACAGGGGAAATAGCTCTTAATACAGATAACGCTATTGCAAAGGTATTCAGTGATGCAACAACAACTATGCCTGTATTGAAAGCTGTAATGGCTTTCCCACGTTCAGGTTTGAACTTCATCCGAATGTCTCTTTCATATACTCCTATTGCTGCTATTCCTGGCATGGATAAGTATGGTAAGACTCTCTGGGCTAAAAGTGACGAACAGATTGATATTGCATTAAAAGCTCATGGAATGTCATTAGCTGACACACCAAATGCAAGGCAGGTATTTGAAAATCTAAAGACTGAATATCAAGGTAGACAAGTATTTAGTACTCTCTTAGTTGCTGGTTTATGGAACTATGCAATGGATGGAGGCATCCGTGGTAATGGTCACTATAACGCTAGTAGAAGGATTAATGAAAGAAGAGAGTTTGGCTACATACCTAATACAATTCGTATTCCAGGTGGTGAGTTATTAACAGGTAAAGAAAAGTGGATCAGTACTCAAGGTCTTCCAGGTGTCTCACAAGTATTAGATATACTTGGTGACTTGGCTTACTACTCAAGAGATGTAGAAGCACCAATACTAGAAGATTGGCATAACAAATT
>VTLG01003122.1_pt1 | contig 12401 bp, 10 predicted proteins | sample 4694571 | NCBI WGS metagenome assembly VTLG01 (sample SAMN12604809, study PRJNA352737) | marine metagenome | biome: ENVO:00000447; feature: ENVO:00000209|ENVO:00000569|ENVO:01000036; material: ENVO:00002151; isolation source: viral sequences binned using virsorter ... | reverse complement strand
CCCAACATTCTAGTGTGTAATCTCTTGTTCCGAAGTCAAAATCAGGAGTTTGAGCTATAGACAAATAGTCGCCAGTGCCATCAAACGCAATACTACTCCCACCTATCTTATTCTCACTCGTAGAATGATTTGCATTACCACCAGCGGTTATTGTCTTTGGTATTCCATAAGAATCGCCACCCATATCCCAGTTCCAAGCTACATAAGAACCACCACTTGCTCCAACAGCAGCATCATCAGCTACAGTAAAGCCATCTGAATTAAATGCAAGTAAAGCATTATTATCATCATACTCTGCATCGGTTGAATTAGATTTCAACCTCTGATTTACTCCTCTTATAGTATCGTGGATGAAGTTGTCATTAGCACCATCTCTTCGTTTAATCCAAACCAAATCTGGATTAAATCCTGTGCCACCTATATAAGTACCACCCGCATCCTCATCAATACCTGTACCCTTATAAGTAACCGCACTAAAACCTTCTACTTCATAGTCTTGCTTGAATGGTAGATAGAATCCATTAGTACCATAAGTTACTCCACTTACTTCTTTAGGTTTCCACTCACCATAATCACCTGTTTCACCGAATGAAGTTGGGGTTAAGGCAGTACCATCTATGAAGTGTACTTCTGCCATATATCCTTCGAGTCCGTGTTGGCTATAATCTTGATATTCAAAAAGGTTATGTTCATTTGCATTATTTATAGTTCCATCTCTATTTTCAGCGGGATAAGTTTCTGTAGTAAAATCTGTTATCTGTGAACCATTTATGTAAATCTTTGCTCTATTAGCAGCAGTGCCTTGAGTTGTATCTAATGCACAAACAAGGTGATACCACGCACTTGGGTCACGAAACTTAGCAGCTGTTTTTAAATCACCATCAGATTCAGTATTAAATGCCCAATTTAGTAAATCAGAACTTGCAAAACCTATGTAATCACCAGTAGCACTAAATATAATTTCTGTACCCGCCCCAATACCACTACGCTTAAACCAACAACTAAATGTCCAAGTTTTACGATTACCTGCTGAAGCAGGAGTAAACGATAAGTTATTTGGACCGCCTCGAGATGACCTAAGACTCTGGTCTAAAGTGAAAGCCTCACCAGAGGCGTACATCCATTGTGGTGAACCTATTGGCATATTGTTTCTCCTTAAGCAAACGCTAGTTGAGGCGTTCCTAATAAAATTCTTGAACTTGCTGCAACGACATAAGGAACAATATCTGTTGCACTTGCTGTCGATGTTAATGTCAAACCAGCAGCTCCAGCAGTTTCATAATCTCCGTGTAAAGCAACAGTCCTACCACCTGTACCATCTTGAATAAATACGATGAATCCAGACTGTCCTGCTACTTCATTAGAAGCAGTTAAACTTGTTATTGCTCCAGTTAGAGTCAGTACAAAGTTTGTATTATCTGTAAAGTCAAGATCAACTGTACCAGCATTAGATGTATCTGTATCTGTAGCGCCAACTACTGCACCTGTCATAGTACCACCAGCTTTAGGTAATGCTGCGTTTGCTGTAGTTGTTGTAGAGGTTAAGACTGCATCTCTGGTAGCTATATCTACACCATCAAAAGTAGAGTTTGTAGTGATAGCGCCAGTCATAGCACCTCCAGCTTTAGGTAACGCTGCGTTAGCTGTAGTTGTTGTAGAGGTTAATACTGCATCTCGTGTTGCAATATCTACACCATCAAATGTTGAATTAGTAGTGATTGCTCCAGTCATTGCTCCACCTGCTTTCGGAAGAGCTGCATCAGCAGTTGTTCCTTGGGCAGCAGTAGCATAATCACTAGCAGCAAATGCTTTAACAGCAGCAAGATTTGTAACTTCAGAGTCCATTAGAGCACCAGCAGCAGTAACATTTGTTGCATCAGTTACATCTGCACTAGCCTCTATTCCGTCTAATTTAGAATGATCTGCTGTTGTAAAGTTTTCATCTGTTTGGCTAGCTACAACAAAATCAAGTGTACCATCTCCATCTTCATAAGTTACTGTAATACCTGTTTCAGTATTACTCGCAACCATTGCTCCTACAATATCTTGTATCTCTTCAGCTGTTTGATCGGCAGTAGCACTAGCTTCTATACCATCAAGCTTTGTACCATCTGTTGCTACGTCTCTACCGTCAAAAGTACTATTGGTTGTTATTGCTCCGGTCATTGCTCCGCCAGCTTTTGGTAAAGCTGCGTTAGCTGTTGTGGTAGTTGAAGTTAATACAGCGTCTCTTGTAGCTATGTCCACTCCATCAAATGTGCTATTAGTTGTGATTGCTCCAGTAAATGCTGCGCCACTTAAACTAGCTTTAGCGTCATACAAAGTATCCGCTGCAGTCTTAGTATAATGGTTTGCTACTTCAAAGTTACCAAAGGCATATACATTAAGTTCATCATTTACAGCAGCTCCAGATGTTAATGTCACTGCAGAAGTAGTGACTGTATAATCTGCTGTAACTTCTAATACTACACCGTTAAGTGTAACTAATTCTGCACCAACAACAATTGCTAGTGTATCACCACCAGCATCGGACCCAGTAAATACTGTTTGATTCGCTGTAGCTGTAAATACAAATCTCTCCATAGTAGCTAGAGTAGCACTAGATGTGGCAATCCAACCTGAAGCTGTATATACTCTCATTACATCTAAAGTAGAATCAAAATAAAGAGCACCCACAGCTAATGCGTTTCCGTCATTGTCTACACTAGGGGCACTTGATTTCGATCCTAAATATCTATCGTCAAAATTATCATATGTTGCTGCTGCACTAGCTGCATTAGCTGCTGATGATACTACGTCTGCTGCAGTAGCGACAGCATCAGCTGCTGTAAGAACAGCTTTAGCAGTTGCTATACCGGCTTGAGTTGATGCAGTGCTAGCTGAACCAGCTGCTGCAGTAGCTTGAGTTGTTGCTGTACTAGCTTGAGTTGTTGCTGTACTAGCACTGGCTGCAGCTGCTACCCTATCTGCTTCTGCTGACACAACGTCAGCTGCAGTAAGAACTACATCGGCTGCAGTAGCAACTCTATCTAAACCAGTTTGAACTTTGTCTGCTTCTGCTAATACTACGTCAGCTGCTGTAAGAACTACATCAGCATTAGTCGCAACTTTATCAGCTGCAGTAGCAACAGCATCGGCTGCAGTAAGAACTGCCTTAGCAGTTGATATGCCAGCTTGGGTTGTTGCTGTAGAGGCTTGTGTGGTAGCTGTAGCAGCTTGGGTAGTAGCTGTAGCAGCTTGAGTAGTAGCTGTAGTGGCATGGGTAGAAGCAGTAGAAGCACTTGCAGCAGCAGCAACTCTGTCTGCTTCTGCAGATACCACATCAGCTGCAGTAAGAACTACGTCAGCATTAGTAGCAACTTTATCAGCTGCAGTAGCAACAGCATCGGCTGTAGAAGTAGTTGCTTTAGCAGACGCAGTTGCAGCACTTGCTGCAGCAGCAGTTGCAGAAGCAGCAGCCTCTGAAGCTGAAGTATCTATCTCAACTGCATTATCTACACTTCCTGAATAAAATGAATTTCTTGGCATAATATCTCCTAAATTGCTGATGAACTAAAATGATGAGTAAAGATACCACCTTTTAGATCCGCTCTTTTCTCTTTTTGATTTAATGAATTAATTTTGTTAATAGTTAAGTTGTCAAACTTTTGTTCCATTTCTACATCACCTAAGAATGTAGCCCCCACTTTACAAGCAGAATATAGAATTGTTTCAAATTCTGTTCCTAAAATCCAAGGAATAGTTTCTACATATGCTGTTCCAGTTCCTGAGCCAGCATTAGTTGCTTTAAATATAACACCTACTGTATTTTCTGAAGCTCCGTCACCTACAAAATTTGTATCACCTAAAGTAGCAATTGTGTAGTATTTTCCAACAACAAAATTTCCTGCTGTTGTTGCTGTAGAAGAATAAGTTCCTATGGGGTCATCTGCTTTATAATACCACATTACATAATCACCACCAGTGTCTTGCTCACCATTCTTATCAGTTAATAGAAAATTACCTATATGTCTTGTATAAGCATTTTTAATTTTATTATTATTAAATACCCTAGAATCTATTCTTTTTAATACAATATCATCATCTTTATCAGTACCTCCATCTATCTTAAGTTCTATCATTTCCAAAAAACCTTGTGGTATAATTATACTAGAATTTGCAGCAGTTACTGTAAAGCCTTGTGAAATTTCTAATGGAGGAACTCTTAAATCTTCGTAAATCCTTGCTTCTCCTATAGATATGAAATCATCTATTTGAGTATCGGTTAAATCTGTTCTATTTAGCCAATCAGCTACACCAGTTCTCAAAGTAACTTGGTCTTGTATTGATGCCATATTATCTCCTAATTACACTATTAATCATACTACTCGTTAACAAGTTAGGGTAATATGCTTTTATTATATTTGCTATCTTTGATAATGTATCTTGATCATTATCGGGTGAATGGATATCTAATCCAAATTTATTAAATATATCTACAGAGACTATATCGGGAACTATAGCCAAACTACGATAATTGGTTTTCTTAGTTGTATCTCTACTAATATCTCTAGATCTTTTTGCATAATCTAAATAAGCACTTACTTCCTGTTCAGCACTATAGCCACCATTAGGTCCACAGTTATATTTAATAAATTCCATCATTTCCTCACTCGAATAAAAAAAAGGGGATCCATAAAGGACCCCCTAAATGGTATTTAGTTACTAATAATTAAGCAACTAATACGCCTAGTCCTGAAATTAATGCAGAACCATGTGGGTTGCGACACTCAAGAGTAGTCTCTTCAACCATCATACCTACTGTAGAGTCACCTTTCTGACCTACATCTGTAGTATGAAGAGCACGCAAGTTAGCCATAGCCCACCAAGATGGGTCATAGACTATAACGTCAGTAGCACCACCAACTCCATCAGAGATGTCTAAGCCATTGGCTAGACCCTGAATGTAGTTAGGAACTACTTTTACCACACCAAAATCTGACTCATAAAGTTCAACAGATTGTCTAAGTGAACCTTTTTCGTCAAGATTACGTCTGGAGTTACTGACACCTTGTGCCAGTGTTGAGAAGGAACGCTTATTGCTTGGAGACATCATTAGAACTGATGCCTTTCCGCCAGATTCATAAATCTTCTGCATTACCTCATCAACATCCGTCAGAGCTAGTGTGTGAGTACCGGCTGTACCTGCTGTGTGAGCAGTTGCACCGTTACCACCAGCTGCGGCTTGAAACGCTGGAGTACCTGCGGAGGCATCCCAGACGTGGTCTTTAGGAACCCAAGATTGGACTCCACCCATTGTGCGTCCTGTATTATCAGGAACCGCATCAACTACTCCTGAACCAGATGTAATTTGTCTAGTGCCAACTAACGCATGCTCTAGATCACGTCTGAGTTCAGTACCCTTCTTCTTCATTTGATAAGCAAATTCAGAATTACGACCTGCCTTAGAAACTGAATCCAAAGTCTTTGAGACCTTAATCTCTTTGACAAGGATTTGAGAATAGTTTCCTAGCCTAGTTGTCGAGCTTGGGGTATCTGCGGCAGTGAAATCGAGACCTTCAGCTTTGTTATTTGCTGCTGGTGCTGCGAGTTCATCAGTTTGCCATTCATGAAACACGGCAGTTGCCTTCTTTGTACCAATAGATGATAGAAAGGGAGTTTCGTCCCTCGTTATCATCGATATAAAGGATGCGAGGTCTTCTCTTTTACCTTTCGTATCCTCGGATTTAAAAATTGCCATTTTTATTTCCTATTTTAAATGTTAAATTAAAAAAGAAAAAGTATTACTTCAACATGCCATCTACCATAGACCCCAGAAATTCATCCTGTTGATTTTCGGTAGCTCCACCTTTCAGTACCTTCTCTCGAAGTTTATCAGCTTTTTCTTTAGCCTTTGCACTTTTGTTAACAGATTTAGTAGCTTTAACACTTTTAACAGGAGCCTTCTTACGTTTATTAACGGCAGATTTTTTACCATCCTTAAGAGTTTTGTAATCATACATTAGTGCGATTACATCAGGATCAACTACATCAGCAAAATCAGGTAGTCCTAGGTCTCTTACAGCCCAGTTTACAACCTCGTCATAGGATTTCTCCCATCCCGGTATTTTACTATTTAATTGTTCCACTGCTTGTTCTTTATAAGCTTGTAGATTGGCATTATAAGTATTCTCTTGTTCTTCTTTTGCTTGTCTTTCAAGATTAGAAGCTTCAGACTTAGAATCTGCAATCTCTTTTGCCTTAACTCTTCGTGCTTCTTGCCATTTAGGCAATTCGTACATTTCATCATCGGCAATCAGCTGTTGAATCTTCCTGTCATATGCCGCTAGCTGTCTTTCGTCAGCATCTACGGCACTGCTAAGGAGTTTAGCATTTTGCTCTTTAAGGGCAGTTGTCTCCTGTGCTAGTGCTTCAGCTATTTTAAGCTGTTGACTTGCATCTATGGACTTTTTATTGGCGTGAGCTGCTGTCTGATAGCCACGGATCAACTCTTGCATAGTAACCTCAGATTCTTCACCATCAACTTTAACTGGCACTAAGTAATCTAAGTCTAATTCAGACTCTTCCTCTGAATCAGTTTCAGGTAGGTCTTCACCATCATCCTCTGATTCTTCTGCTTCTTCTTCCTGCTCATCTCCCTCTAGTTCTTCAGTCTCGTCTACTTCGGCATCGTCACCTTCCTCTGCAGCTTCCTCTGTGTCATCCACGTCTTGCTGGGGTAGATCTTCTTCTTCTTCGAAAAAGTCATCCGCAAGGGCACCTAACATTTCATCTTCAGATAAACCTTCGTTCACATCCAATTGGGTAGTTTCTTTTGGCATTTTATCAATCCTCCAAGATTAATTTTATTTTTTAGCCTTGGTCGTAACCTTAGCTGTTTTAAGTTTCCCCTCTAAACGGTCAATAACCATTTGTAGGGCATTTAATTGTTCACATAGTTGTCTAACCATGAAACCTCCACGAGAGGGTCTTATTTCTCTCATTATATTTCCTTCTTGTAACTTGTAGATTTCAAGATCTCCCTCTAGTATACTTCTTTCTTCACTTGTCACTGGATTCCTCCTTTTCCTTATTAAACGCAACATTGTCACCTAAAGTAGCGACAGTTTCTAATTGTTTCTTAACGTCAGTGAGACCTACTATTGTATTATACAATCTTTCTCGTAAATCCCCTTGCTGTGGTTCTGTATTAGCCCACGCATTCTGGTAATTAGTCCGAACCATACTAAACATTTCTTCAAAAGCCTTATTTTCTATAATAAGTTTTGCATGTTGTCCTAGTTCAACTTTATCCATTCCATCCTCCTATTAGTCATTAACCAATTTTAGTTGGTTCCCCAAGTGCAAGTTCTATCTGCATCTCGGCAGCATCTTTAGTCTTCTGATACTCGAACTTCTCTCTATCCAATTCCATATCGGCTTGTTTCTTCTGAATATCCGCCATTTGTTTCTGAAGAGTAAGTAGTATCTTTTGCTGTTCCATTTGCTCATCTTTACTAGCCATCTCTTGCTCTTTTTGAGCCTCTTGCATTGCAGCTTGGGCTTGTTGTTGACCTTGTGGCGTATCAGGATCAACAATAAAGTCTACCCAGTTGTCAATACCCATAGACTCTAACAATTGTCTTGCTATTGTAAATGGAGCTTTTGGATTTATAATTCCTTTAGACTCCTTAGCTTGATATAGCATAGGCATCACTTGTGTAGCCATCATCATCATATTTTCTTGAGTGTTGGCAGAACTATTAGCTCCAACATCAATGTCAACTGTGAGACTTTCCAATGGCACTAGAGATTCTGGTGTTATATTATAATAACTATAATCTCTCAATATAGACTCTGAATTATCCAGTATTAGGTCATACACACCTCTACATAGATCTTTAAATCCAGTTTCAGCAAATCTGCGTGCAACATACGCTATGCGTTTCTGTGCCGCTTGCTCTACCATTGCAATCTTACCAGCAGAGTTTCCAGAATCAAATAACTTTTCGTTAATCCCTTGAGCCGCTCTGGTCATACCAGTAGCCATCTCTTTTTCGGTATTCATGAACTCTAGCAGAGAAAAAGTAGACGGTGCTAATTGAGCTGGGACTAGAGTGTGTACAGAAGACATCGGAGACCCATTAGTTGGGATAATCTGATGTGGTTCTGGACTCTGTAAAGCTCTAAAGTCTACTGTATTGGGATCAGCTAATGTTCTGCCATAATTAGACAGATAAACATTCTCGATCATACCTCTAGTTATAGTTGTCTTAATCTCAGTTGCACTTTTAGTTGCATCTGCTATTGACATTCCATAAAAAGAATATGGTATTTCAATTGGATTCAAAGATGCTAGTGGTATGGAATCTGCATACTCTTCTAGCAATATTTCCTCCCCAACTGTTATAAATCTTTTCAATTCAGCTACACCGTCACCGTCTCTGTCAATTTTAATCCAAGACTCTGTGACAACGACTTCCCTATTGGCAATCCCCAAGGAATCATCAGCATAATTCTGTTGTATCTCATTAATCGACTGTCTTACAGACGACTCGTAGTCTTGATTAAAATGACTAGCTTCAGTACCTTCACCTATATCATCAGCAACATCAAAACCCATTTGTCTCAGGTCAGATAATGACATCTCGGTCTGTATACCGATAAATGATGCATTTGGTATATCTGTGGCACCCCTGTTAATCATAAAAGATTCAGGTGGTATATTTTCAAGAGATACTTTAGACTTATCAACTTCTTTTCTTATAGAAACATATTCATAAGTCTCTTCTCCGGACTGAGGGTCTACACCTTCACCAACTCTCATTTCCACTACCTCTGCACCACCTTCTGATAACAAAGCCTCCACTTCAAGTACACTTATATTCTCGTACTCCTCCACTTTGGTCTCTTCTATCTCTTCCCACTTCCATCTTATAACTGCATTTTTAAACAGCAAAGCTGCTTTAATCCAAGTATTAAGGTCTACCCATCCATTGTTCTTACTAAAAATACAATGGTTTGTCAACTCAGAGGCAAGACCTGCCGATACTGTTTGACTTGGGTCTGATGGTTCAAACTTTGCAATCTTACCATTAGACAACATTAATTCAGATATAACAGCTAAATAAGAATCTACAATCTCCATAGTATCTGAAGTTACTACTTTAGACACCCCTTGGGGGTATAGAGTTCCTTTTGCTTGTTGCGTATAATAATGTATAGCCGATTCTCTTTGCTCTTGTAATTCAGAACCAGACGTAAAACTACCTACTGCCTGCTGAATAGCATCATTAATAATACTCGTGATTTCTTCATCAGTTACTCTTTTGTTTTTCTTAGCCATAATTAAATCCAATTAGTTTGTCTTTCAGGGATAAATACACTATCAAATCCGACTCTGTCTGTAGTAAGTCTATGTAGGTGTGTTCTATAAACTTCCGCAGCAATTGCAAGAGCCATCACTGTATCATCTGTACCCCCTCTAGATGCAGAAGTTTTACCCTTGTCATCTGATACATAATCTTTCAACTCTTCCACTACTTCAGAAGACCATACAGCAATATCATCACTATCTATCCAATTTTTTAAGTTAGATATTATAGCTGGTTTAGAAGCACTTGTAGTTCTAAAACCCAGTCTTATACCATCCTCGTCTGTTAAATTAGCAATTTGAGTTTGATAATACAAATTGACATATTTCATCTCTTTAAGTTTCTGTAGAGTAGAAACACCCATAGAGTTAGACTCTACAGCAAGAAGAGCATTATTATAGTATCTTCCTAAATAAAACAAATCTCTACCAAATATAGCTGGATCAACATGGTTATCTCTATAAACAGCAACTACTTCTCTATCTGTATTAAGAACAATTGCTGCTGAATAATCTTGTCCAACTCCTAGTGCCACATCGGCACCAATAATAAATCTCTCATCAAATCCGGGGGGTTTCCATATAGATAAGTTCCCTTCTCTGTGGTCTTCCCATGTAGACATAGATGAATCAAACTCCCTTCTAGAATCTGGTCCTTTAGTTTTAAGTTTATTTAATTTATCTATATTAAATACATTCTTACCTGATACTACAAAAGCCTCTTCAGCTGTAGAAGGATACTCTTGTTGAAATTTAGATTCTCCTCCTTCGCCTATCTTCATCCTACGCCACCACAATTGACCATTGTCTAGGTCATATGTTTCAGCTAATTCTTCCTCTTCTATAGTTCTCTGAAAGTTATCAGGGGGGTCCATAGTATACTCTTGTGTCATGAACCAAGGTAAGAATATAGGTATATAGTCGTTTTCACCCCTTTCAGCTGCTTTCCACATTCTATAAAAAGCACCAGTGGCACCATTAGCTGTGGACTCTAGAATTATCTCTGTACCATCAGAGGATGATACTCCCTGAAATAATCCAGCTAGGATTTTCTCATCACTCTGCCAAAAAGAACACTCAGAACAATGTAGTATCGTGGGCGTAGTCCCCCTTCCTGCCTCAGGAGACCCTGCCGTATAAAGCCTAAATCCAGAATCATTATGTGAGAATTTAACCTCTTTTGCATTTGATCTAATTAAACTTGGCTTAAAATCATTAGACATTCTATCTATGAACTGCTTAGACATAGTAAATAGAGCATCCGATGTTGCACTATCGTGTGCAATTACAACTGATCTTGTATGTGGAGTATAATATGTTTTCCAGAATACCCTACCTGCAGTATAAGTAGAAATCCCTTGTTGTCTAGCTTTCAATACTAAAGCTCTTACTCGCCCTTTATCCTTTCTTTGTTTTTCAATGGCTTCATGTATTTTATCCTGACAGGAATTAAATTCAAACTCAACATACCCTTTAGAGGCATCTTTAGTTATTATCTTAAGTTGGTCTTTAGCAAAACTTTTAAAGTTATCTCTATTCCTCTCTATTCTTTTACGTTTCTCTAATTCCCTCTTTATTTCCAATTCTTTAAGTAATTTCAACTTATAAGATTGTTCATCTAATTCCATATCCCCTCCAAATAGGTGCTGGTTTCCTGACCTTTACTACCAGCGGAGTAAGTCGGAGGAGTGGTCATTTTTTATAGAAACTCTCTTTAAACCTACGCCAGTAGCGGCTATCATTAGCCCTTCCTTTTTTACTGTCAGGTCCAAATCTCCAATCACGAATTATTGTGTTTATTGGGTCTGTCCCTGCAGCTGCTGAAGCAAAACTAAGTGGTTTCCTCTCATTATAATTAGAAGCTGTTTTTTGTGCATTATTCCAATGGTGGGCTATTAATACTTTAGATAAGTCCTTATAATTTTCTTGGTCTTCAGGACTTGTGAGATGACCACTCCCACCATAATCATATTTAGGGTCATACCCTGCTAATCCTTTTTCATTACCATACTTAAGAAACAAATCAGATTGATCTAAAAATCTATTTGCATAATCCTTTAAATGGTCTGGAATCACCCCTCGGTCTAACATATCTCTTACTAGAGTACCAGTCATCTGAGTTGGACCATATGCAGAACTTCCACCCTCAGTTAGGTTAGCTTCAGTTCTTATAAATTTATCATCACCTTTTAAGTGACCAGTTTCTGCATTCTGAAATGCCTCATAAAGTCTATCAACTTGACTCATATTCCTAGAGGTATCTATCAAAGAATTTCCTTTTCCACTAATTCTTTTGGCAAGATTTATTCCACCTACAGCTATATCTGCAGCTTTTTCGTGAGCAAACCCTAATGCTTTATCTGCAAAATCACCCCATCCCATATCATATACTCCTTATCGTCTTCTTGGGCTTTTTCTTTTTGGTATACCCATAAAGGTATTTACTCCCCCTTCCTCTTCTAAATACTTAGGGATATATCTCAAATCTTGAGCCCCAGTACCTTCATAATAGTTATCACCATACAAAGGATTTAAAATTCTCCCATCTTCTTGTACCATCTCTTCAGGGTGAATAAATGCCCTAGAATCCATACGCAATCGTTCCCTATTCATATCTGCTAATTTTCTATGATCAGCCTCTGTCATATTTTCTATTGCTTCCCTTCTTGCATCTGAACCGATTGGAAAATAAAATGGATTTACAAAGGCTGGTTCAGCATCACCCTTATTTACAGCATAAGGGTTTGGAATTCGACCATTAATTCCACCAAGGTCTTCCATAGCTTCTACTCTAGGGTGTCTTTTTCCATATTCATCTCCGGCTAAAAAGGAACCAGCTGCTAAACCTCCAATTCCCATTCTTTTTGCAAATCTGCCAACACTACTACTAGGGTTAACTACAAACTTTGCAGCATTTGGTACGGTTGATCCATATCGTCCAATTTGTGATAATGCAGATTTTTGTGCAGCCTGCATTGCTCTCTTTTTTGCTAGATACGCTAATAAACCTCTTCCTACTGTGGCTCCTGCTGTTACTCCGGCTCCTATT
>VTLG01015352.1_pt1 | contig 12402 bp, 25 predicted proteins | sample 4694571 | NCBI WGS metagenome assembly VTLG01 (sample SAMN12604809, study PRJNA352737) | marine metagenome | biome: ENVO:00000447; feature: ENVO:00000209|ENVO:00000569|ENVO:01000036; material: ENVO:00002151; isolation source: viral sequences binned using virsorter ... | reverse complement strand
TGTTTTGGCTTGATAGGTTTTTTTTAGCTTCACGAATTACGTTGCTTCTAAAGTCGTTTAATAAATCTTGTATGTTATCGAATTCTGCCATTAGCAAATAGTCATAGAATTACTTACTAAAATATCTACCGTTAAAGTTGCACCAGCTAATTTGTTCTCAAATCGTTCTGTGAAAAATTCAGCACTTGGATTGCCGTCTACTTGAAACGCATCGGTGTATAATGTGCCTCGTCTTAACAACTCATAACACCTGTTAAGAACTGCTAACTGTGTATTGATTATGTATAGCTCGTTATCGTTTCCTTCAAACTTATTTGTTGTTTCGTCTTTTGTTATGTCTACAATATCCATAGCTAAAATGCTAATATTGTATCTTATTACGTTATCCTCAAAAGTTGCCGTGTTTACGATCAAGTGAACTAATGGAAAAATAGTTTGCTTTGATAAATCTACTTCAAATAAATCGCCTTGTGTTACGGTGTTTACTAGTTCATCAGAATCAAAGTGTGCTTTTAGTTTATCTATAATATCAAAATAGTTCATCGTTTCATTTGTTGTTTAAGTTCGTTTGCTTCGATTTCGTTTTTTTGTTTTTCGAAGGTAAGATAGGTGAGACATTTAGTAAGTCTGTAGCTTGTAACTTCGTCAAATCTGGTAACATCTCCTTTAGCAAGTGCATAGATTGAATTATACCATCCCCATTGTCTTGAAAAGTTTTGTCTTTCGCTATACTGCTGGAAGTCATCTTCTTCATCTCTTTCTGTAAATAACTGATTGTAAGTTTTAATAATTCTGTTCCGATGGTGCAAAAAAAAACACTTGAACTAATTGCTACATCTAACGGTGCGAACTTCATTAGTTCTTGCATATCTTCGTTTGGTTCGTAGTCTACAATCGTGTAAGTGTCCTTGTTCTTTTCTGCAATAGGTCTGTACATAACTGCCATCGCTTTGTGATATGTTTTCCAGTTTTGTAAATGGTTTTCTAAATCTACATACTCACCGAATGTAATTTCATCAAGTTTTGGTATGAAGCCAAATTCAATATCTTTGATTTTAAACCTTCTTATAAGCTTTGGCTTTTCACTAAACACTTTTGTAAAGTGTGCTATTAGTTCGTTTAAGTGTTTCATCTTTATTTTGCCTACATCTTTTAAATCTATGCCACAGAATATCTGTATCATTTTTTGTGCTATAAATTCATCGTCATTAGATGCTTCTTTCGTCTTTATGAATTGTTGATACCTCGATAAAGGTATTTCGCTTAATGATGTAGGTAGTAATAAATCTAACTTCATATATTAATAACTTATTTTTCGTGTTTTTGTAATAGTGCTATAAAATCGAATACGAACCATAGTTCTTGTTCATACCCAAAGTTTCCATTTCGTGATAACGCACTGCGTCAATTGCGTGATTAAAATTGTCAATCGGTTTGTTTAGTCGTTTACCTGTTTTGTCGGTATCCCAACAATACGATCTTAACTCTTTAATCAAGTTTGTGCTTTGTGATGTTACTAAATAGTCTTCACGTTGCATTACATCTATACCGTAGTTGATTGAATCTTTGCCTTTTGTTACTCCTTTGATTGTTATGCCATAGCGTTGTATATCGGCTATTGATTTTGGTTCGGCACTATCTGCATATACAGGTACGTTTTTAGGAAGTAGTTTTGCTATGTCGCTATTTAGTAAACCTGTTTGATATGTTATTTCGTTAAGTATTCGTGTTTCGTTAAGTTTGTAAACTTCGATTATAGAAGTAGGATCATTCGTATAACCAAAGTCCATTCCGATACCGATTAATCTTGCTTCAGTTGGTATTGTGTCAATGATTTTATAGTTGCTGAATACTGCACCTTGTAGTTGCCCTATTTTACCTTCGCCATAAACCAGCCACCAATTACGCCAATATGTACTTGTCTTTGCTTTTAAACGATTCTTTTCTATTTGTTGTACAATACCCTCATCAAGTGCTTCGTTGTCCTTGTACGTTAAAATTATAAAGTCGGCATCGTCTTCGCCTTTTAATTCATTATGCACCCAGAACTCATTACTTGGGTTAAAATCAAGATAAATTTCTTTCTTTGTTCTTATTGAAAGTTCGTTGTACGCATCAAAGCTTACGTTGTTACACTCGTTAATATAAAGTATGTCCCTTCTTGCGCCTCGCAACTTACTTGCATCGTCAGCTGAAAAGAACTCAATGAAACTGCCGTTTTGAAATTGGTATTTAAGTAAAGATTTGTTAAAGCTGGTTTGTGTATATCTACAACCCCACTTCATAATTTTTTCAAAATCTCTAACTGCTCCCCTTCTTAAATGGGGTATTGATTCTGCTACTACGCTTATTTCTAAATTGTCATAGAACATAGCTTTATTAATCAAAATAAAAAGCGTACTGAATGTCTTGGAAGCACTTGTGCCACCTTGTATAATTTTAATCCGTTTTTTTAACGCATTAATCTTCTTTGCTGCCGTCGTTTCTATCAGCATCTAAATTAAAAAATGGTAGTTCAATATTTGTTTGTTCAACTTGTTGCACAGGCGCACCGTAAGCACTATCTAAAAGCTTTTGGTATGCTTGTGTATCGCCTTCACGTGCTTTCTTAATTAAAGCTAATGTCATAAGGTCTTCTTGCGACATTGTTTCTATTTCGCTTGTTAAAGGATTCTTTAAGTCCTGTTCAACTTGTAGCCATCTTTTTGCTACGGTGCTTCGGTTCTTGCTTCCTTTTGGTCTGCCTTTAGGATTGCCAGATTGACCTTTCTCGTATGGTATTAAGTTTTCTTCGTTAGCCATTGTTCGTGTTTTTGTATTCTTTGCCGTTTATCTTTACTTCTAACGCACTATCAAGCTTCATCATACGGTCTACTATTACTTGACAATACTTTGTGTCTAATTCCATTCCGTAGCATTTGCGTTGTAATTGGTGTGATGCTACCATTGTTGTCCCCCCCCCTATAAAACAATCGTAAATTATATCTTTTATTTTACTACTATTTTTTATTGCTCTTTCTGCTAATGGTATTGGCTTTTGTGTTGGGTGTAATTTGTTTTTATTATCATTAGGTAATTCCCATACAGTCTTCTCATCAGTTTCTCCATACCATTTAATGCTTTTACCTTTTTTATGACCATAAATACAAGGCTCATAATTAGGTATGTATTGTGACATAAAAGCACCAAGTCCACTTTTCACCTTATACCAACATATTATTGCCCTAACTGAAATATCCGTTTCATTCAAACCAATAAATGTTTCTGTTGATTTGCCGCTTGCATACCATATATAAAACGGAGAATGGTCTTGGCTAAATAAACAAGCAGTAGTAATACTATCCTTAAATAAATTAGATAAATCGTTGCCTTGTAAGGTGTCATTATTAATACCTTTTCTTTTCTTTTCATTGTGACCTCCTTCATAACTAACTCCATAAGGTGGATCCGTAAAAACCATATCTGCCTTTTCCCCATTCATTAGCTTTGCAACTTGGTCAGAATCCGTACTATCTCCACATAGCAACCTATGCTCTCCAATCTCTATTAAGTCGCCAAGTACAATGTCCGTTTTTATTTCGTCTGGCATTTCGTAATCGTCTTCTTCAGCTTCAAGTTCTTCTGCCTTTAAATCAACAGGTAAATCTAAACCCCAATCTTCTAACTCATCTACGTCCCATTCGTTTGCTAAATCATCCCAGTCCCATTCTCCAAAGCCAACATTATCTTTTATTATGAATTCTCGTTGTTGTTTCTCTGTAAGTTGGTCTGCTTTGACTATGTAAACTTCTTTTAATCCAGCTTCTTTACAAGCCCTTAATCTCATATTGCCACCAAGTACAATATTGTCTTGATCTACAACTATTGGTCTTATTTGTAGCATCTCTGGAAACTCCTTTATTGACCTTACAAGCTTTTTGAATTTATCGTCTTTTATTAAACGTGGATTGTTTGGATTCGTTTTTACGTTGCTAATCTTTACCCTTTCTGTTTTCATATTAGTCTTCGTATGTTAAATAAACTTTTCTCATTTTCTCTATAATCTCACGAACACAACTTGCACAACTTGTAGCGTTTTGCTTTACTTTGAATATTCTGTTGTATATTTTTAGTAGTGCTTGTTGTTCGGTTGGCTTAATAGTGTTTCTTTCTATTTTAAACCATTCGTGTAACCAATTGTATTCGTCTTCCTGTAGGCACTCTGGCTTTCGTGTTCTACTGAACATTTCGTTTAGCTTTTGTTTACGTTCTTCGCATCCACAATCTTCACCAAGTACAAACTTTGCAACTGCTGCTACACCTGTTTTTTCTAATACCTTTTCTACTATGTCACCTACTCCTTTAGGTTCTTTCTTTTTAGTAGTTCGTTTTTTTCTTGTTTTCTTTTTTGGTTCGCTCATATCTTTTCGTAATCTTTATTTATGTAATCTTCGTAATCTTCGCTTATGTTTTCTTTTATTCTTTCTTTACAATACTTAATCGTGTGAAATATTGTGCTTGTGCCTATTCGTGTTTGCTTACTTAACTCACGCATCGATATTTTGTCGTTTCGATATATATTAAAAATGCGTTGGTCAAACCAGTGCCAAGTGTTTACTTCGGCTTGTATTCTTGCTTCTAAAATCATTTCGGCATCTTGCTTTTCTATGTAGTCATATTCTACTCCCAAGTTTCTGCATTCGTGTATATCTACTTTTTGATGTTTCTTTCTTTGTTTCATTAAATCACAAAATATATTTCTTAATGTAAAATGAATGTATGCTCGGTTTACTGTTCCGTCTTTTCGTAGAATCTTTGAAACGTCTGCATACTTGTTTAAGCGTAAATACATTTCTTGCACAATGTCTTCAGCGTAAAGTTCTTCGCCATAGCTTTGCACTATGCGTACATAGTCATTGTGAAACTTCGCAACCTTTTTAAGCCAGTTCATTGGTTAGTATCTAAACAAAAGTAATGATTATTTTCTAATAGTGTATAGACGAACTTTTAAACAAATAGTTGTCAATAAAAAAAGCGCCCATCTCTGAACGCTTCCCTTATACAAATTAACCTAATCAAAAATCAAAGATACAAATTAAAATGGCATATCGTCTTTTTCATCTTTTGGTTTGTGACCATATCCAGCTTCTACTTCTGCTTGGTACGGTTCTGAAAACTTAACACTAAAATATTTCTTGCCGTTTTTAGATTCGTTTAGCCACATAGCCAATTCTTTTTCTTTACCATCAATCATTGCTTTGCCTTTGTAGTCTGGCTGCTGCTCCGTTTTTTTGTAATCGTTTTTAAAGATTGCACCTGTGTTGTCTTTCTGTTCCATTTATTTATTATTTATTGTTTCACTTAAAATATAGGCACTTAACGTCTTTCGTTGTCGCCTTGCTTTTTCTTTTAAAAGCTTTTTTTCTTCTTGTGTTACTCTTATTGTAACGATGTCATTCTTTCGTGTTTTCATTATTTTAATATCTTAAACTCACTTTTTTTCTTGATCTATAATTATATATGTCTTCAATCAATGTTTTATATTGTGTTCTATTTGGACAATCCACTAACGCTATAGGCTGGATTTGCAACTTATTGATAAATTGGTTAAAATCAAATTTATTATTATTTAATAAACCTATCATTGTTGCAACAAAACTACTTCTATTATAGTTTACATAATATGGTTTAATCATTCTAATTTTATTAGCCCATTCCTGTGCTAATTCAAAATCTCTACCCTTCCAAGTACCGTCTTCAAACACCTCTAAATTTTCGCCTAACCTATTATGACTATTATCCGTTGTGTTATTACAAAACGCAATACACACAGAAAGAGTAAAATCATCATTGTTCTTTTGAAATTTTTGTAATTTTATATATGGCAATATTCCTTTTTTTGCATAGCCATTCATAAAATCTTTTTTACTCCAATTTTTTTGATTTAGATTTAAGGTATGTACCTCATTCAAATTGTAACCATTAACTATAATGTAATAAATAAATGTATTTGTGTCTTTGGCTGCTTGTAGTCTATGTTGTCCGTCTATTACTTTCATATTCTCATTTACAAGTATAGGGTTGCACTTCATACCATAAACCGAAATGCTATCACCAATTCTCTTAACGTGCTTTAAGTTTAAAATTCTATTACCCTCTACATTGCCAAATATTGACAAGTCGTGTGTTTTATAAACGTAATTTACCTCTTTGTTAAATTTATTTTGTTTTCTGTTTTTTTCCCTTTCTAAAATCATATTTATTTTTTTATTAAATTATTATAGTATTCCCTACATTCTTCTATGCGTTTGTAGATTGCTTGTATTACTTCTTCATCGTAGTTTACTTCAAACGTCTTTATTCGTTTTTCTGTAGGTATGTGATCAAAGTTGTGTTTAGCTTCTACTTCCTGGCGCAGTTCTTCGCTTTCATCAATTAAATGATTCTTCCAATGTTCTCGCCTTACTTCGTCTTCTATTATTTCGCTTGGTGTGTTTGTTAAGCAATACACAAGTAAACTTTTAGTCTTGCCAGTTAGTGCCATATAACCTTGTAGCTGGTAGTAATAGTCTTTGGTTGGTATTTCTTCAGCAAAGAATGGAAAGGTAGTGCCATCGTAACTGCTTTTTATATCTAAAAGAATATCGTTCGTGTTTACGTCTGGTGTACCTGTTAAGTAATCGTTGTTAAAGTGTTCTTCGTTCTTGTGCATAAAACCACAATCTAAAACTTGTTGCGCAAGTTCTATTGATTCACCTTCTACAATGTTGCCTTTGTCGGTGTAACGGCTTGAAAACTCTTTCTTAATGCCGTACATTTCTTCTATTGCTAACTCTTGTAAGTAGGTCTTGCAAGTCTTACTCAATACTTCAGACTTGCCTCTTGCGTTAGTCATTATTTTACCTAACGCACTACATCTTATTTTTAACATATTTTAAGTGCTTTAAGTTGTAAGTCAGTAAGTTCGTATTGGCTTTTAAGTTGTTCTTTAGTGTATGTACCCTCTTGTACTGCTTTTAATGCACTTTCAAATCTTGCTTTAGTTAAAGTTTTCTTCGTGTTTTTCTCCTTACCGTGTGTGTTCGTACTATCGGCATCTTTGGTATCGTCAATCAAAAACAATCCGTTTAGTGCGTACTTTCTTGCATAGCTTGACGAACTACCAAAGCTTTGTGCTATGTCCATACCTTTACGATTTGGGTCAATACCAGCTTGTGCTTTTACTGCTTGTACTTTATTGCCGTCAGTAATCATAGCAGTAGCTTCAACGTACATATAACCCGCTGCTTCTTTTACCTCATCTGTTAAGTTCAATACTAAACCGTTTAATAACGGCTTAACGGCTTCCATAATATCTTCACAACTTCTGTACTTGTAATTACCAAACTTGTTGAACTGATTCTTTGGTGCTTTTAGTTCTTGCTGGATAGCACCTAACCTTTCGATTAATGTATTCTTCATAATGTATTTTTTAAATGTGTATACAAATATAACTAAATTATATTAGAATTGTCTATACTTATTAAACAATATTCCTTTTCTACTTTATTCGTGTTTTCAAAGTCGGTTGTTTTTGGCATCCTGTTATCTATAATCCATTTCGGTTTTAATTTTCGCAAGTCAAAACAATAGATTCCTTTTGGTGTGTAGTTTACATACAATGGTATTTCTTCGTACAGGATATGCTTAACCATTAAATGTATGTATTTGCTTCTTTCAAGCATTAAGTCATTGTAGTGTGCCTTTCGGCATTTAAGTTCTATTCGTGTTTTTGTAGATTCGCTAAAACAATCGTGCTTTGAATATTGGTCTTTGCTCATCTTTAAATCAAACCAATAGCGTTTAAGATATTCAAACAATTCACTTTCGGACATCTTTCTTTTTTTGTTTGTATTCTTTAATGATTGCTTTTAGTTCCTCTCTTGTGTACTTTCTTATTTTGTGTGCTTCTTCGTGTAGTTTTATTAGTTGATCGCCACCTATTCGTTTTTCTATACCTATTTGGTAGTTAAGTAGGTTTCCGTGTTTGTGTTGGTTACAGGCTACGCATTGACCGTGTACGTTGTTCTCATTAAAAGTTACGTTTTTGTGGCTTGTACTAAAGTAGTGTCCAGCATCAAATTTTGATCCTAATGGCTTATCGCAACTTACACAAGGTTTATGTTTATCGCGTTCACGAATGTATGCGTTAAAGTATGTTTGTGCTTTTTTAGTTAAGCTTTGCACCGTTTCTAATTCGTCTTTTAGTCGCTTCTTTTCTTTCTTCCAATTCTTTACTTTTGCCGATTCTACCCAAACACGAACGCACTCACTTTTAAAGCAGTATTTTTGGTTAAAGTGTTTAGCTTCAAACTTTTCTTTACAATGTTTACAACGTGGCATTTAGAATAAACTTGTTTGGTTTGTATTCGTGTTTTTATAGTTTTCTATTGCACAATCAAAAATCATTTTTCCTACAGGTGATTCTACAAGGTTTCTTAATATTATGTCTTTTCGTTTAACACCTTTATATGTTGTAAGATTTACATTGTGATAATTTTCAAGTTCTTTATTATTCATTCTAAACAGATTTTTTCTTTTTTTATTCATATCAAAGTTTTTATCTATTTTAAAATTACACCAATAATAATGTCGGTCATATTCTTGTGCCATTATTAAAGGTTGATAATAAGATATTACATTTTCTACACAATATTTACCCTTAAAAAAATTATCTAAAAAAATAATTTCTTCATACAATTTCATATCTGGATAAGTTGCTGCGCTTTTTCTTTCACCTTCACCTGTATTTGTTTTTCTTATTCTACTATGTGTTGGGCAAGGTGGCGAACTCCAAATAAAATCGTATTCTTTGTAGTGTTCTAATAAATATTGGTGTGCATCTGCTACAATTACTTTATCGTTTGGGAATCTTTCTTGATACAGTTTTGCAAGTTCTTCGTCTAATTCTACGGCAGTCACTTCGCAATTATCCCAAAGTAATCTGTTACCACCTAAACAAGCATACAAATTTAATACTTTCATAACCCCTCTTTTTTTATGTTTAGTTCTAACCTTAATTTATCTATTTCGTGTTTCTGTTCGCTTATTTGCATCTGTAAGCGTAAATTAGTTTTGCACTCTAAAATAAATTCTTCTTCTAACTGCATAAACACGGATTGAAATTCTGCTACATCTTCTAAACTTTCAAGCATCGAATTAATCAAATCGTGTCGTTCTGGATGCGTCTTCTGTAATTCTTCAATACTACTTGTAAACTTTATAATTGTAGTTTGTAGGTTTATCTTTGCTTTTAGTAAATCTATGCTTTCCATCTATCTTAATTTTTCTAAAGGGTTTACACCGTACAACTCAAAACCTAAACCACTATTAAAATCGCAAAAAATATAGTCTTCTAAAAGTGTTTGTTCGCCACCTGTGTCACGGTCTTTAATTTTGTCAATGCTTACTAAAGTAACGTATTTCATTGTTTCGTGTTTCACTAATCTGTGAATCGTAATAAAATCGTCACACCGATTTAAGAAACTTTTACCACCTTCAACATAAGCTGCCATAGGTGGTTTTAAATGTCCATCCCACATATGACCCTTTGGAAATAAATTACCTTGCCTACCACTTTCACTTGTTGGGTGTGTACTTATGTATATTGTTTTTCCTGTTTCGTTTACAAATTGTCTTGCCATATTTAGAAACTTGTAGTTGCCTTCGTAGCCATACTCACGGCTTAAACCTGTAAAAGGATCAATTAAACAACAATCTGCATCCGTGTTTTTAAAAGCTTCTAAAAGTTCTTCTGGTGTGTATAGTCTTGAATTATCTATAAAGTCAAAGTATTGTTCAAGATGTGTTGAGTAGCTTCGTATTTGTGTATCGTGTAATTCTTTAAACGGCACTCCTGTATACATCTGAATCATATCACGCATTATTTGTCCGTACTGATTTTCTCCAGCCCATAAGCAAAACTTTAAATCGTGTTTAAGTGCAAGTGTTAAAAAATACCAAAACACGAAATAACTTTTTCCTACGTTGTCGTGACCTAAAATTATGTTAAGTTGTTTAGGTTTGAATACTATATGCTCATCCAGCTTACAACCAATAGGCAAACCTTGTTTTATTCTTCCGTGTTTATAATCTAATAAATATTTAGTGTGTATTCCTTTACTTAACATAACCGTGCTTCTTTGCTTGTGCTACCAACTTATCTTCTACCTTCTTTGGTTCTTTCTTCAACCAATTCTTACAAGTCAAATATAACGATTTGTATTTGTTGTTGTTTTTAAAGTTCTCTATGCTATCTAAACACGAATCAATTACACTCTTATCGTATTCAGCTTCTAATTTATTAAACTGATCTAAACTCATAGACAAATGTGCGAAGCACCTGTATATATCTTTCTCATTATCATTATCATTATCATTATCGGTTATTTTTGTTATCGGTTTATAACACTTGTTATCTTTGTTATCTTTTCCCCATCGTTTTGCCATTCCTTTCTTACCAGCGTCACTTCGTTTTTTGCACATCTTTTCGTACGTTTTTAAATCACGCTTTAAGTTTTGTTTAATTGGCTCAAAACAAACTTGCAATAGTATGTCATCGGTTTCTGGGTTTAAGTCGTTTACATACTCTAAAACGTGCTTAAATAGCTTTCCAGCTTGATCATCGTTTAACTTTTGCACGGTGTGTATTAAATCACAATACAATAAAAAGCTTTTCTTGTTTTCTGCCATAAATTAAGGTATAAAAAAAGTGTAACGCTTTCACAGGGTAGGAGGCTGCTACTAACGTCACACTTAAAAAATTCGATTGTCCTACCAACTCCACAAATATATTAAATTAATTCTTTATATAATTGTTTTTCTGTTCTTCCTTTTATAATTTCTAAATCTCTTATTGTAGTAGCTTTTAAAATATCACGTTTCAAATTGTATTCGTGTTTATGTAGTTGAAACTTACCATCGTAATCTGCTATGTCAAGCAATAAGAACGCATCTCTTGTTTGTTTAAGATTCTCATATCGTTTTATACCGTGAATGATCGTAGCGTGGTTTAAATCGAATAATTCAGCTATACGGCTATACGTTACACCAGCGTTTCTTAAAAGATTAAACAGGTACATTCTTCGATGTGTATAGTATGGCTTTCTACATTTAGATTTTAGTCCGTCTTTTCGTATGTGATGTTTCACTTTTCTAATTAAGTCCTCCATAAAGCAGATTGATTATAAGCGTGTAAATATATTCAAAAAATTTCTTCATACTTTTTCGATGCTTATAATTAGCTTTTCCCATAAGCCAAAAGCTTTAATTGCTTCTTGCCTATCGTCTGCTTTAACGTATTTAATTGCGTGGCACATTTCAGCACTTGTGTTGCTGCCTTTGTAATATTTGTATAGTATTTTATAAGTGTTCATTCTTTCGTCTTTTTGTATTAAGTAATTGCAGTATAGTTCTTCGTTAAAACTATCCCAGAACTCTAATTTAAGTGCTTCCATTGTCATCATTCGCCTTGTTTTTTAATTCTGTTTAACCTTGCAATATCTTTATTCGTGTTTACGTCTTTAGAAACATCACCTGTAAGTTTGCTTTTTAATCGGTGTATTTCTTGGTTGATTGCTTTGTTTTTTTCGTTTACGGTAAATCCGTTTTTTTCAAGTAGCAGTTTTGCTTCTTGAATTTGTCGTTGTTGTTTTCGATAGTGTTCAAAAATTGGGTTGTTTATACTCATTGGTTTTTGTTTTTATTATATATTATTTTTTCGTCTTCGCTTAAAGATTCGTAATCGTATTTTTTAATCTTTAGCATTTCTAATTCTGTTTCGTAATATTGTTCGTCTTTATGTCCCATAACTTTATTGTGTACATTCAAAACTTTACGCACTACACTTTTACTATTGCCAATTTTATGTTCAGTATATGTTATGCGTATATCGTTCATACTATATTTAGTTGTTGTTCTAAAGCCGTGCAAATATCTTGGTCGTTATAGTAAACAAGTCCAGCACAAAGCAAAGTTTCGCATTTTACTTTATAATAAATAGTGTCGCTTTCTGCATACGTTATATCGTCTGTAAAACTATTGTAGCTTACAGGATATTGTTCAGAACCTATTTCTACTTCTATTTCTACTTGGCACGGTGTATCGTTGATTGTGAAGCTTACAACCTCATCGTCTTTATGATCTATTTGTATTTCGTAACTCATAACGTAATTGTTTTCATTACTAAATAATAACCTATCCATACCGTCCACAAAAACACGAACCCTGTAATCAATTCTCTTTTTGCTTCTTTTCTTTCTTGCTTGTTCATAATCTATTTATTTAAGTGTTTTTCTTACTTTACTAAATCGTTGTTCTAATCGTTTAATACATCTTTCGTAGATATCAATATTGTGTTCACATTCGTTTATTTCATCTTCACAA
>VTLG01010124.1_pt1 | contig 12403 bp, 13 predicted proteins | sample 4694571 | NCBI WGS metagenome assembly VTLG01 (sample SAMN12604809, study PRJNA352737) | marine metagenome | biome: ENVO:00000447; feature: ENVO:00000209|ENVO:00000569|ENVO:01000036; material: ENVO:00002151; isolation source: viral sequences binned using virsorter ... | reverse complement strand
AAATTTAATCCACCACTTGTATATCCTGCACCTGCTACTTCTCCACTAGTAGTATAACTTGTAGTACCTGCACTTAATGCTGCACCTGCACTATACAAAGCAATTTTAAAAGTATGTCCACCAGAAACAGAAAAGTCATGCTTACCTTCAAGCAATTCTTTTTTAAATGATGTACATAAAGCTTGTGTAATTGCCACAATTATCTTTCCTTAAAAAAAATGGGTAACCCTCTCAACAAGAGCTACCCATATATCAACAATATAGCATTAAGCTAATTGATCACGATCTACTTCATCTGGGCCTTTGTCATCACTAATGTCTTGTACAACAGCCCAAGCACGAAATACACCAGTTGTAGGTAGAGCACTTGCTGATGTAGCAGCCTTACCAATAGTAAGATCTAATGTTAAATCAGAGCCAAGTACAACAGGTTGATAAGCAGCAGCCATTTGAGTAATTGTACCTGTAGCAATTGCTGATCCCCAATCTACTCCATCAACAAATACATCACCATCTACAGTTTCAACACCTAAGTCAACTGTATACTTACCATCACCTTGTGTAACCATTTCAAGTCCTGCTGCATATACCAAAGACTTACCTGGAATATCCAACACTTGAACTACGTCTGCTGATCCGATAGCTGAACCTTTAGTGGTTGTAACAGTTGCTAAATTAACATCTGTTTCAATTTTGTAAGGCATCTTACGGATAGCTCTTGAAGGATGTGTTCCTCCATTTATACCACTTGATTGATCTACTGTAGCCATTTATTTTCTCCTTTAAGCAGCAGTATTATATTTAGCAGTAACGATTGCTTCAGGTCTTAAAATCTTACGACCATAAAGATGCATACCACGAACGATATCAGCAAAGCTGTCAGGATCTCGATAGCTTTCTGTCTTAGTAATCTGTTGAGCAGTAGCTACAGCAGATGAATGTCCAGCAACAATAACACCAAAGTTGGTATTTTGATTAGCTGTACCTGTTGTTGAAGAACCTGTTCCTACTGATGGAAGGTTGTTTGAAATATACACTTTAAAGCCATGTAGATTATTCAACACTAATCCATTTTGTAAGCCTGATCCACCAAAGTCTGAGTCAAACAATCTGCTATCCTCATCCTTTAATATTTCAGCAAATACAGGATCAACTACTAACCATCTGTTTGCTGAGTCAACAAACTGAGTATCAAGTAAACGGCTCATACGAGCTATTACTTGTAAAGGTGAAGCAGTTGCATCTGGTACTGAAGTAGCACCTGGCAAACGTGAAGCTATTGGAATTGAATGCTCACCTGCACTACTTGTAGTAATGTTAGCAAAGTCACCTTTCTTCAACTTCATTGAAGTTAGTAACTCATCATCACCTGCTGTTGAAACAGCATTAGTACCAGGGGAAGAAGTTCTAGCTGTATCAGCAGCACCATGCTTTACTGATTGTGAAAAACCACAAAGATAACCAAATACATCTTGATCATATTGATCTCTTAAACGATATGCAGCACGATCAGATGCCATTGATAAGAAGTTTACATGACTGTGAGCTTCTTCAATATCATCCATCTTAAATGCATAGTAGTTAGCTTGATCAACAACTAATGTGAAATCTTCATCATCAAGATCCTGTGCAGTAATTTGTGTACCACGATTGTAAGCCTGTACGGAAACTTCAGGTTCTTTAATGATTTTAACTGAATCACCCATATTAGCAATTTCACCAAAATAATCACTATTGGTAATATCTTCTACTATGGAGGATTTACGGAAAGCAAGTTGTACCTGCTTCGAGTATATTACTGGGCTAAAATTACCATTAGGTAAATTGTTATGGCCCGTTGCTTTAGGAAAAGCCATTGTATTTCTCCTTGAAAAAAAGTATAAGTATCCAACGCAGTTCTTACACAATCATTCTAGGGGCTGTCTTTATTGGTGCAAGTTATATAGATGCCGTCACAAGCTATATAATATGGGCAATCAAGTTTCAGGTATTCCGAAAATTGTTTGTATTGCGTTATAAAATTTTGTAAGTGTAGTTTGGTATCCTTATAGGGGCAAGCCACACTTACTTTAATGTTGATTTATAGTTATAAATATAAATATATGATTGTCAAGTACTATCTTGCTGATCCTGATAAATCGTATATAAACTTACCACTTTGTATTGCTTTTGTTATATTTTCTTGATTTGCTTCGTATTCTCTAGCTGACATTTTTTCTACATCTGATTCTTTAAGTGTACCTATTTCAGGTGAGCTATTAGGATTTCCTTTTTGAGTAGTAGCTACAGATTTAGCTGCATCAAGACTTTTATCTTTTGTAGTTACTTTTTTAGTACTAATACCCATATCAGCTTTATATAAGTCAATAGCTCTTGCAGCAGAATTGGCATCATTTTCATTTTCATATAATGCTTGTTGTACCCATTTAGGTTGTTCTTCAACCCAATCATGAAAAGCATCTTGATTTTTAATATCAACAAAGTCAGGATGTTTTTTAAGTAGTTCTACTTCAGCTTTTTCTCTTAGTGCATCAGCTTGCATTTCATCTACTTTTTTCATTCTTTCTTCTAATATAGAAGATTGTTCTTTAGCTTTTTTAATAGCTATAGTTTCTACTATACCTGCTACATCTGGATACTCTTTTGCCCAAGCATCTATTTCTTCTTCAGTTTTAGGTAGTTTAATTTCTTTTTTAGTAGAAGCATCTAGCTGAGTTTTTAACTCATCTATTTGTTTTTGAAAATCTTGTTCTTTTTTTTGAGAGTGCCTTCTTAAATCACCATATCTTTTTTTAAAACTTTTTTCTTCTGCTGTAATAGGTTCAACTTCTTCTTGTTCTACTTCTTTAACTTCTTCTGTATTTTGTTTTTTTAATTCTTCTAATTCTTTTTCTTCTTGTTCTATACGTTCTTTATTAGCAGATCGTGTAGCAAAGCCTACTACTTTTTTTTCTTGAGGTTTAACTTCTGGTTTTTCTATTGCTTGTGCTTCAGCCATTTTGTACTTCCTTTCGTATTGGGGCTATCCGTAGCCTGTAAGGGGGGATAAGGTAGCCAATTATTAGGATTTAGTTTTTTCTTTGCCCAATCCTGTAGGAGCAAGTATAGTTCTTTTAACTTTACGTTTTGTTTTCTTTAAAGCTTGATTAATAAATATTTGTTGTATTTGTTCTGGTGATAACTGTTTACCTTGAGCAGCAGCTTTTACATAAGCTCTAGTTAATACTTCACTTGAATTTTTAAGAAACTGATATGTGCCTGGATTATTTTGTAACTTTTCACCTAATCTATTTTCAATAGAGTTTCCTACTACTGTAGATGCACCATAAGCCATTAGTGTGCTTCCTATACCATCAGTAAAATCTCTACCTTGTACTAAATTCATTACACCTGTTCTAATTCCCATTGTACCTAAACCAATAACATCTTTATATTCTAAATTACTATTGTCTGTTATAAATTTTAAATCTGATTCATCAAATATACTTGTCATTAATTTAGTACCACCTGCTTTAAATGCACCTTTTAAAGCACCATTTTTCATAGCTTCACCTACATCACGACCTGATATAGCAGCTACAAGTCCTTCAGTAACAGATCTATTAATTGCACCACCTGCTACTTCTCTAAATAAACTATCTGTAGGCATATTAGCAAAAATAGTATTACCCATTGCAGTATCTAAACCTTTAGATATTGCAGGAACTGCCATGCTAGTTATCATATTTTTACCAAAAGAACTAGCAAAATCTCCACCTTGTAAAGCAGTAAAACTAGAATTAATAAGAGCATTACCAAATGCTTTTCCTGCAACACCACTTCCAAGTCCTACAGATTGTCCTAATCCAGCAGGTACACCCATACTAGCTAAAGCTACAGTTGCTACCATAGTAAGACCTGTTAAATCTGTAGCAGTATCTGAATACTTAGGAACTATTAAAGCTTGTCCATCTTTATCAAACTGAATCATAAAGTCTGTCATGCCTTCAGTTTGTGTAGTATTACCCCATCTTAATAAACCATCTGATGTATCTTGAGCATTACCATATCCTAATACCCCACCATATTTACCTTGTACTACTTGTTCTTCTGTATCTTTATTAATTAATATTCTTTGAATAGGTGGTTTAACTTTTGCTGTTATTATTTTTTCTTTAGCACCATATCCTAAAGAAGCACCTTCTGTTTCTTTTATATCTATTAAATCTTTAGGATCAATTGTTACTTTTGTTTGTGCTGCACCTGTACCTTGTGAATATCTATAATACTTATCACCTTCTTTAATTATTCTTTGTTCTACAGGTTCACCTTCTACTTCTTTCATTCCTAGTTGACGTAAATCTGTTATACCTGCTTGTGATAAAGTTTCCATCATATAGTTATTAATAAAAGGCATATCTTTTTGATGTGGATAATTATATCCTTTTCTTGCAAGATATTTATTTTGATGATTTAGTTGTGCTAATAAATTTGATCTGCCATCTTCTAAAGATAAGTTTTTATAATCTTCTGGCCCTGAAACAAAACTATATGATTGTTGCATTTTGTTTTGTTGTTGAGTAGCTGTTTGTTTTTTTGGGCCATTTAATATAGAAGATGTAGAAAAATCTTTACCATACTCAGCTTCTAAAATACTTCTAGCATTTAACTTATTGCCATCTTTATCTTTTAATAAATTTTTTACATTAAAGTCTTTACCATACTCAGCTTCTAAAATACTACGAGCATTTAAATTATTTGTTACAGGTATCGTTGCTGTAGGTTCAACAGTTTTTTCAGGAGTTAAACCTCCAGTATTAAAATTTAATCCTGTATTAAATCTAGTATTGACTTTTTTTTTACAGGTAATGCTTCTTCTGTTTCAGATGTAGTTTCTATAGACTTTTTAGGTAACCCCTGCGAGGCCATTTCTGTTTCAACTTCTTTAATAATGCTATCAATATCACTATCAAATTCTCCTGTGTCATCTTCTGTTGCTTCCTCTGAGTTACCCATTTGACCCATACGATCCATCTTACCTAAACCTTCTTTAGCTTCTTGTCTTAGTTTCATAAGATTATTTAATCCTATAAACCTAACTACATCAGCAGGAAATACAAACTCTCCTTCACTTAGCTGTGCAGGTATATCATCTCTAACTTCTTTTTTAGTAGAACCTATAGGTACATCATTACCACTTACAGGATCTTTTGTACCACCTTGTTGTAATAAACCCCCATCATCCATCATAGCTGGAGGCATAGGCATTTTAGGTTTAGCAGCTAATTGTTTTTCTAATTTAGCTATACGTGCTTGAAGTGCAGCAGCACCTGTAGAATCTTTTTGTTCTTTTCTTACTGCATCTCTAGGATCAACAATTGATTTTGCTGTGCTTGGAGTTTTAATTTTTTTCTTTTTAGCAACTATAGGTTTTTTTACTTGTGGATTTATCATTTGTTATTTTCCTGTTCAGCATTTACATAATCTTTTAAATGCTTTAAATATTTAATTGTTTTTATAGAACCCTGTGCTTTATAAATATCTATAGTATCGGTAGCTTGTTCCATAGTCTTGTGTTCCATTTCAATTAAAAATTCCAACAACTCATTAAATGCTTTCCATTGGGTTGTATTATTTACAAACCCTTTAAGCTTGAGGAGGTGTTGGTGCTGTTGGTACTGGTGCTTGCTGTTGTGCATTTCCACTAAATCCTTGTTCTCCAGGTATAGGTGCTTGTCCTATTCCTATATTACCACCACCACCTCCAGTTGGATCTGCTACATTTGGTACTCCTGGTGCTCCACCTTGAGGTGGTTGTTGTGGCATTGGTGGTGCAGGGGGTTGTTGTTGTTTCATTATTTCAGCTTGTCTTGCTGCTTCTTCCATACTATTAGTTACTTTGTCAGGATCAAGTTCCATTGACTTAGCAATCTCTCTAATAATATATGAAAATTTAGCAAATGGTGCTAATGTAGGATTACTAGATACTTGTAAAAACTGCATAAGTCTTTGACTACGAACTTCATTAGCCATTAAACTTTCAGTACCTCTAGCTTTAACTTCTAAATCACCTTTAATTTCTTTATCATAATCAAACTGCATATTAAAACTAAAAAAAGCTTCACCGATAGGTCTTAATAAATAATCATCAACATTTTTAATAACTGTTTTTATTGAACCTGATGCTGCATTCATTAGCATACTAATACCACTTGCAGTTCTACCGACACCTGACACACCTGTTTGACCATGTGCAAATGATGGGAATCCTGTTGACTCATCTGCTAACACTCTTGCCTTGTCAAACAATTGCATGTTTTCATTAGATACGTTAGGGAACTTAGTGCCAAAGATTCCCTGACCTGGTGCACCTCCTTGTCTCCTAAACACCTTACCTGGATATACAGATAAGTCCTGCCCTGGAACCATGTTGGTTTCATCTACTTCAAATATAAGGTTACCAGATAAGACTGCATTATCAACTGCCATACGCATGAAACCATTCATCAAAGTTTGAGTATCATCCATGTTTTCTGCGATACCTATTCCGAATAAAGAGTAAGGGTTTAGTTCGTATGGAACTGCGTAATACGGAATCTTAGCTGGTTTAAAAGGGTTAAGAACTAATCTAATAATTCTATTATTACATATCCATATATTAGCTTGTAATTGATCTACATCTTTTAAAGTTTCAGGTATATCAGTTTCATTTTCTTCTAAAAGTTTTGTATCTACTACACCCCAAAACTCTAAAACTTCAAATCTATCTACACCTTTATCTACTTGATAATCATTAAGATCATCTTCCCAATATTTTTTATAATAAGATTCTCCCATTTCAATTACTTCATCAAGTACTGCATTTCTAAAAAAAGGTCTTTTCTTTAAACCTCGTAGTTGTGAACGACTCATTTTGTGACGTTCAATAACATATTGAGCTTCATCCATATTATCAGCATCAGGATCTACATAAAAATTCCAAACACTTACATGTGATGTAGATGGTACAGTTTTTATTGCTGGGTTATATTCACCATCATCACCCCAGTTAGGATATTCTTTATCTACTGCAAATGGGCCTTTCATAATACCTGTACCAAATAAAGCCATTTCAAATGCTGTAGATCTTAGTTGCTTAGAAGCACTACTTGCATCTAATTGATCTTTAATTTTCTTTTCCATTTTTTTAGCAGCTACCATTGCAGGATAAAAGTTAATAGCTGTTGGAGTTATACCTGCACCTTCTTTTACATTAGGTATATTAGAAAGATCATCTTCTAAAGCACCAAGTCTTTCACTTAAAGAATTAAATGTAGCTCCTGCTGGTAGTTTTTTACCATCTCCAGCATAACCATATAAAGTATCCATACCTTTAGCCATTGGAGCCATCTTAGGTTTACCCATATCTTTAGGTGCTTTAGGATCAAAGTGTACAGATTCAGCTACTCCTTCTGGAAGTATGCTAGGTTCTACACTTAATGGAAATGTATTATTAGAAAATAGTACTTCTGTTATTTGATTATATGCAGCTAATACTTTAGTCTTAGTTACTTTAATAAATACTCTACTTTTTTCTGCTTCTGTAAATTGTACATCAGGGCCATATATACCACGATAGTTTCTGTATGCTCTAAGCCATCTTTCTTCGTCTATTCTTCTAGAATCTTCTGCCTTTACATACTTTTCAGATACATAATCTATCATTGCATTAGCAACTCTATCTTCAGGCAAATCATTTTCTTTATCTTCTAAAATAACTTGCTTATCTTCTGTGTACTCTTCTTCCATTTATTATCCTTAATATCCCATAGTAGGATCTGAGGGTGTAAAACTAGAAACTTTAGCAGTTGCAGGATCATAATCCCACAAGCTTGATCTAGGTCTACTCATTACTCCATATCGTAAAGCATCATACAAGTGATCTTCTGCTTTTGTATTTATATCTTCTGGATTATTTTTATCCAAAGGTAATACAGGCAGTTGTGCAATTAAATTTCTACAATTACTAGTTATAACTAATCTTGGCTCTTCTGTAAACTCGTCTACTTGCAATCTTCTATGTATTTCATTTTTACCTGCTATTCTACTACCTGCACTTCTATCTGATGGCCGCCATCTACAACCTTCTTTAATCATAGTTTCTGCAAGTGATGGGCCTGTATCTCCTCTTTTATGCCAACATGAAGAATCAAGTACCCCATATCGCATTGAATGATCATCTTGTTCTGCTTCAAGTATTAAATAAGCTAAATCTTTAGCTAATACTTTACTAACATATAATTCTCTATAAACTATTAACTGTTCACTAGGAGATACTGCAAACCATAGTACTGCTGAATAACTACCATACCCATAATCACATGATCTAAACTTAGTCCAATTTCCTGGTAAAGTTTCTTCTTCAATTACATGTATTTCTCTATTAAATTCTGTAAATGCTGCACCCTCTGACACATCCCAATTACCATCTAATAGTTGTTTTCTTTGATTTTCTGGTAATGATAGCAACATTGTTTCATAATCACCCTGTTCTGCTAAATATGGGTTATCCGATAGTATTGCTGGTATAAACTTACGTTTAAATAAAGGTTCTCCTTCTTTACTATGCCCTTTTGGGTACGTTAAAGTCTTACTTGTTTCTATATCTGTAGCCCAAAATGACTCATTAGGCTTTGCAGGGTCAATAAACATCTTTTTTACCCATGAATGACCAGGGCCACCAGGGTTTGTTGTAGCTCTAGCATATACAGGTAAATCAGATGCAGTACTTCTAAGCCTTGACCTCATATAATCCCACGGAAATGGTGTAGGCCATTGGGTTAACTCATCAAATCCTACCCAACTAAATGCTAAACCTTGATATCTAAGTACATCTTCATCTCTATCAAGGTATGAAAACCATAATCTTGCCCCACTTGGAGCTACCCATTGCATTTTTCTTTCTGACCACTTAATACCTGGGTATATCTTAGGGTACATTTCCTGACTTTTCCAAATCAGTTCCCTTAATTCTTCTGTTGTATGCCTTAATAACAACCCACTAAACTGTGAATGAGCCATATAACGTAGTGGATCAGCTAACATAGCATAAGATTTACCACCTCCTGCTGCTCCACCATATAAAACTTCTCTTTCACCTGCTGCTAGAAATCTAGTTTGAGGCCCAGCATTAGGTTTAAATATTATATTCTTTTCAGATAAGTCTAAACTATCTGTAGGTTTAAGCTGCTCCTCTATATTCAGCTTCGGTTTTTGTTTTTTCGGTGCTAATTGTTTCTTTGTAGCCTTTGGTTTTTTCAAACTTTTCTGCGAGCTTGATAGCTTTTTCGAGCCTTGTAGCCCATTGTTTAAATAACTGAGCTTTCCTTTTGTTTCGTCCTTCATCTTTTATTCTTTTTAAAAGTCCTGTATGTGATATAGATCTTCCTGTAGTTTTAGTTAACCATGCAGCTACTTTACGAGAAGAGTATTGTTTTACATACTGTTTAGCTTTTTCTAAAGCTTTAAGCTCATTAGCTATTGGTTCTAATACAGCATCATCTTCTTCTGATACTTTGTATCCAAATGGAATACAATTAGATTTTTTTAAATTAGGTATCGGTAAAAAATTACTATTTTCAAAAGCATTTTTAGGTTGTGGTAATATCCATAATCCTATATGTGGTAGTTTATCTTTCATTACTCTTCTGAGCTATCCTTTGGTGGTAATATCATTAAACCATTAGTAGCTTCTACTTGTACCTTTTCAGTTTTAACTAAACCTACTCTATCTAATAAATCTTTAGCAGCAGTAAGCTTATCTTTCATACCAAGTTCAGTAGGTTCAACCATACCATCAACAAGTGACATAGCAGCCCTAGGAGCATTTCTAGCCATATATAATTGTGTAACTTCTAATAGCTCCTCTTTAAGGGCTTTTACTATTTCACTTGTAGAATTGTTTGGTGAATAACCTGCTAACTCTTTAGCACGAACAACATTCCCACCTGCTTCATCAAATAAAACATCTAAGAATTTTTGTTGTTTGTCTGTTAAAGTTCTCATGTTACTTTTCTGTAGCTTTTTGTTTTTTTGGCGATTCGATTAGGTTGAGCCACAAATTGTTTACCTTTTCTAGTGCCTTCTCGTTTTGCTCTACTAGTTGCTGCATATTCCTGTGCTGATAATCCAGCAATTGCTTTAGCTGGGAGATACCTCTCTCCTGTAGCTCTACTGCCTTGTGTACTAGGTTTTCCACTTTTAGTCCTCCAGTTTTGGTTAGTCCAAGATTTTAATGATTTTTGTGGTTTTCTTAATAATGTCATATTATTTTTTTCTTTCCTTAGTCTTTAGTTTCATAGCATTAATAAACTTTCTATATACAGCAGCAGCTTTTAATTTTCCTGCTGCCTTTGCCCTTTGTTCCATTGCTATTGCTGCTTGTATCTTATGTGCATGAGTTTTACCACTCTTTTTAATAATTGCAACACTACGTTTAGCATCAGCTTCTGTAGCAAACTTTAAACCTTTGATCGTACCTTTAGGATTCTCATCTGTATACAAATCAGAATGTTTTTTAGATCCTTTAGGTTGACCTTTTTTTCTAGGGATTCTAGCATTTGATGTCAACTTTTGTACCCACCTCCTGCTGCTTTGTAAGCTTTGGCAAGCATTTGGGCTTTTCTTGCCGACCATTGTCCAGGTGCTCCACCCTTCCCACCTGCCTTAATTTTATTAAATAGTCTTTTGCGTAAAGCAGGTTTCGTGTAATTACCAGATTCATTTACTTTACTCTTAGGTTTTTTCTTTTTAGTACCAGTATTAATTGACATTATAATATATCCAATTTAGAGTTTTCTATTACACCAACTATTACTGCTGGTATTACAATTATAAAAAATAATATTAATCCCATATCTTCCTTTACCTTAGAGGATCAAAAAACTCCTCAGTTGATACTGTTAATGTAAAATTACTAGTAGCCCCAGTTCCTGCAAAAGCTACTAACTGATCACCACTATGTAATGCTAGTTGATCCCCATCTAATATATTAGTAATAGAACTAGATTCCATTCGTAATCCAGTAACTATAGTATTATATGCAGATGCTGAATTGTCAAACATCTGAACAGAAACTTGTTTGTCACCACCTGCCCCTGAACTAACTAGTAATAATTTAACTAAAGCTGTAAAGTTCGTTGGGCACGTATACAAAGAAGTAGCATTTGCTGTGCCAACAGTAGAAGCCACGTTAACAACTTCAGTTATAAATTTACTGCTACTGTTATTTACTATTGGCATTACTTAATGTTTCCTAATTTTATACTATTAATTATTTCATTCATAAGTAAGTCAGAAGTAAGATCTTCTTCTTCACCAAATACATTAATACCACTTTTTATATAATCATCTAATCTTTTTTGTCTTATTTTTATTTCTTCTAGTAATGATTCATTTGGTTTATAATCTAGATCAATTTTTGATCCTGCTTCATCACTTATTCTTTTAAGTTTATTTCGTAAAAAATTAATTTTTACATTAGCAGAAGCTATAAATTGTTTTTTTCTATATGATTTTAAATCAAAAGCTTTAGGATCTATTCCTGATTCTAAGTATGCTTTACCTATATCTTTAGTTTTTATAGCACTCTTTTCTTTTTTTAATAGTCTTTCCATTTCTTTTGCAGATTCAGGTCTAAATGAATTAACTTTTTTTCTTATAGCTTTTTCAATTGTTTTTATAGATGATCCTAATCTATTTAAATTTCCTACCAATGTTTTAATTTTTTCTTTTTCTTTTTCATTTAATACAATTTTAGTTTCTTTTGCAATATCAGGTAAAGAGTCTAATAACTTTCGTATTTGATTACTTCTATTTTGAAGATAATCTCTATCATTTTTTGTTAATTCATTATCTAAAGCTCTTCGTCTTATAGCATTTGTTTCCTGCCTTACTTTAATAGGAGTCATTTCATCTAAAGTTTTATTTAAACTATTTATAGTTTTTTTAAGTTTAAGTACATCTCCTCCTCTATCTTTATACAAATCGACAGCTTTATTAGAAATAACATATTTATGTTTATCTACACTATATTTAATTTTAAAACCTGAAGCACCTGTTAAAGGTTTTAAAGATTCATCAATATTTAAATTAATATTTGTTACACCTTCTTTAACTTTTTGCCTAGCAATATTTAAATTTTTTTCTTCTATACTTCCAGGTTTTATTTTTGCAATTTCTTTTGGTATATTTTTATATTTTTTTGTTATTGCAACTTTTGCTAGTTCAAAATTTGCTTGTCTTTCTGCTTCTTTTTTTAATTTATTTACTTCTTTTATATCTTTTGGATCTACCTTCCCAATAATCTCATCTTGTACTTTATCACCATAGTCTTTTTTTAATTTAAAAAAATTACCAATTTCTTCTAATTCTTTTTCTGTAAACT
>VTLG01001416.1_pt1 | contig 12405 bp, 12 predicted proteins | sample 4694571 | NCBI WGS metagenome assembly VTLG01 (sample SAMN12604809, study PRJNA352737) | marine metagenome | biome: ENVO:00000447; feature: ENVO:00000209|ENVO:00000569|ENVO:01000036; material: ENVO:00002151; isolation source: viral sequences binned using virsorter ... | reverse complement strand
TCATCATCAGTTGGAAAAACTGGATATTGCTCGTAAAGACTTGTTGACAATAACGCTGCCTCACCTTTTTCATCAAGGTATTGGAAACGTTCTTTTGCTTCGTAATATCGGTCACGAAGTCTTGATTCCGCAAGTTGGAGTAACTCCAAGCGGATTTCATAGCCGTTTTTAGCCATAGTATTCTCCTTTGTTGTTTCTTGGTTGCTAGGTCTCTCTGTGTAACTCAGTCCCTCTAAAGAATTATTAATTACTTAATCCTTCAAATGTTTTCCAAGTTTTGTGATCTTACCTACCGATCAAAAGCTATTTATAATATAGATTATTGAACGAAGTTATTTTCTGTTGTAATTACAGTCTTGCTAACATATTGTGTATTTCTATCATACTTCATAATTCTTTCAAAATCTGATAAGAATAAACTTACATATTGTTTTTTTAGAGGTCTTATCATTCTTTTTTCTTCATTCAATAATGTTTCATAATCAAAGTTAGATACTCCAACTACAGGTGATATTTTTTCTCCAGTATATGTTGCTTGTACATCATTTTGACCTGGATCAACTCCATACCATTTATTAGCAGATCCACCAAACCTTGAAGCAGGACCGTCAATTTCAAAAGGTCTTCCACCAGGTACATCATGTTCTACTATTTTACCTGCAGGTAATATTAATCTATCATTTTCATCTTTAACTTCTAGAGTTTCATAATGATGTATTGCATTTAATCCTACAATACCATATTTGTCTTCAGCAAATTCATATAATTCTTTATTTGATAATGGCCATTCATCTCTAATATTTGTTATACCACAACTAATAATAACAATAAAATCTAAATCAGCATCACCATAGATATCTTCTGCTACATTATCTGGTCTTGCACCATCAGCAACGAGAAACTTATTGAATGTTGTTGCTTCTTTACTTACTCCATCTAATAATTTATTTTTGCGAAATAAATTTGTTATTAGAATATAATCATTCGCAGAGTTTTTATGTGATAATGGTGATGGATACCTTACAAAGGGTAATCTGTTTAAGTATGACATTAGTATCCTACTCCTAATTGTGCGTCTTCATAATCCTCAAGATATACTGGGTTTGTTTCTTTGAATGTCATAGAAACTTTCATATGAACTGGTGTTCCATCAGCATAAGTTGCATAAGTATTGGAACCTGTATAGTTAACATTAAAGTCTGTTAAGGCACATGGTTTAAATGAATTTAAAAATGGATGATCTTTTCCACTATGTAAATATCGTAGCAAAAATACATCAGGAGCACCTATCATAATTCCACCACCTTGTGAACCAGCTGTCTCTCCACCTTTTTTAGGTGACATTGACATTTTCATTTGGCGTATGATTCGTAATGCTCTATCACTTTCTTTTTTGGATCTTGGTGTGAAAGTAAATGCAAATTTAAATACTCTTAGATTAACACCGTTGAATAATAATTCGGTGTTACTATTCAATATTTGACCTGTTCCTCTTGATAATACATTATTTGTTGTAACATTAGCACCAAATTGATTAACAGCAGCACCTGCTAGTGATGCTCTTATAGAGTCTACTAGTGTATCACCACTTTCTATTCCAAGAGCATCCCCTATATTACCAGATTGTACTAATTCATCTATCAATAGTCTAGAATTTTCTAGTAATTTTCCTGGTTCTGTCATTGCAAGTGATGCAATATCCATTCCTGCTAGAGTGAATAGATTCATTGAACTTCCTTCCCAATCAACAGAATTTCCATCTTGAACTTGTTTAGGTACTGGAAGTTCTACGTAAAAATTTGTATCCGTTGCGAATTGTAGACCTGATTTATTATTTTTAGAACTCTTTTTAATATTATAGGTATTAGATAATCCCTGACCACCATTCTTTAATGATAAATCAAGTCCCTTGAAGTTTGGATCCTTTAATATATTATTAAGACCTGGATTTATTTGATCATCTCTTCGCACAACGCCAGGATCATTATACTTAATAACACCCTTTTGACCATTAACCATAACAGAACCATCTGGATTTTCCTCCCAGACTGCTTCATTCATCTTTTTGGCAACATTAGTCCCCATTCTGTTTTTTGGGGGTTTATATCTGACTGATTGTATTAGAAGACTGTCTTCTCCACTATTCAATCTATCTAAAGGATAACTAAGAAAAAATTCACCATACTTTTTTACACTTTTAGATGATTTTTTTCCACCAACTTCTTTTGCACCAGGTTCTCCAGTTTCATACTGACGAGATCCATCTACTCCTGAAACTATACCTTCACCTTCTTTACTTGGTATCATTTATCGACCTATTTAAGTATTATCAGCTATTTATACGGAATCTTGCGAAAGGAATACCATCAAGGTCAGATAGTTCATCATTATTAATTTCATAAAGACCACCAGGTACTTCATTCCAAGTATAATTTCTATGATCATTCCAATGAAAGTTAATTCCTTTGAATCCCCATTCATATACTCCAGTTACACCAACTAGGGGATTTTGGTCATACCTTATATTAGGTGTTTTTGGATTATATACAAAGACATAGAATTTTCCTACTTGAGGAACCTTTCCTCCTTCATTTAAGACACTAATAATTTCCAACATCAGATCATCAGCATCTTCTGTGCCGATTAAATTATCACGTATGTCTTTAACTCTACTCATTTAATTCCTAGTTCTTTTTCAGTAACTACTTTAAACTCCCATTGACGATCAGCACACCATTCTCTTGCTTCTTTCCATTTTGTTTGATTTGTAGCATATGTATATGCTTCGGTAATATATCTTTTAGTTTGCCTTTTTGGTTTTTTGGGTGGACTACACTGTTTTAATGGCTTCACTTCAATAACATATTTTTTTATACTACCATCAGTTTCTCTTACTTTCATGTAGAAATCTGGAAAATATCTATGAGGTTTATGATCTACAGGAGATACGTAAGGTATTGCTATTTCTTCACTTGCCCATTCTAATACATTAATATTAGAATCACAGTAAACCATGAATTTTCTTTCCCATAATGATCTGTAAATTATATTTGTCGGATCACCCTTATATTTTTTAGGAAATCTTGGAGAATACTTTCCTTTATAAGCCATCTAAATAGAAATGATATAGCAGAACTATTTAGAGTGTCAGCACCAATTCCAAAGAAAATATCTCAAATATTACCGAAGTTTCAAAATGTTGCTCAAACTTCTCATTACTTGGTTAAGTTTGGTATTCCAGGTAGTGGCAGTCTGAGGGGATTTTTGCGAGGTAAAGGAATAGATAGTAGATTTCATACAGACGATATAGGATTATTATGTAGTTCTGCATTTTTACCTGGATCTACATTTGCAACAGAAGTAGTTAATGGTGAATTTCAGGGTGTAACTGAAACCATACCACATACTAGAAATTTCACTAGAATTAAATTAGAGTTTTATGTTGATAATGAATATAAAGCACTTAAATTTTTTGAACATTGGATGGAATATATTACTGGAGCATCTGAGGCAAGTCCTTTAGATAATGCATATAATTTCAAATTAAATTATCCAGAACATTATAGATCACAATCAACTAAAATAGTTAAATTTGAAAAAAATTATAGACAAAGTCTTGAATATAATTTTAGAGGTTTATTTCCTATTGCACTAGATTCTACAAAAGTTCAATATCAGAATTCAACCGTTTTAAAGGCAAGTTGTTCCTTTGCATATGAAAGGTATATTTGTGGAAAGGCAAGTTCTTTATCAAAGCAGGTGGGAGATAGTCAAAATCAATCATCACAGGCTGCTGGAATATATGGTAATAGACCAGCAGGTACTATTTTGAATCCTGGTGTTGCTAATACTGATGAGGTATATAAAGAATTAAATTCATTTGTAGATTTACCTAAATCTAATCTATCTGCTAATTCTTATTTTACTGATAATCCTGCTGTAGGACAACTTATTAGTGAAGGAGCTTATACCATATAAAATAAGTTTGAATTTCCCCTATAAATAAAAATACTTGAACTGAGCTTATTATGCCTTTACCAAAGATTTCGACTCCTTCTTATGAGTTAGTTATTCCTTCTACCAAGAAGAAAATTAAATATAGACCTTTTTTAGTTAAAGAAGAAAAGATTCTTATCATGGCTATGGAGAGTCAGGATAGTAAACAAATAGCAAATGCTATTAAAGATGTTCTTTCTGCTTGTATTTTAACTAGAGGTACGAAAGTTAATGATCTTTCTACTTTTGATATTGAATATCTCTTTCTCAATATTCGTGGTAAGTCTGTTGGAGAAGAAGTTGAAGTAATGGTTACTTGTCCTGATGATGGTGAGACACAGGTTCCTACTACTATTAATCTTGATGAGATAATGGTTCAAATTAATAAAGACCATTCCCCAGATATTAAATTAGATGATGAATATACTTTGAGAATGAAGTATCCATCAATGGATGAATTTATTAAAACTAATTTTAATGTTGATGGTAGTGTTAATGTTGATGATACATTTAAATTGATTGCATCATGTGTAGATCAAGTTTATTCTGAAGATGAATCTTGGGCTGGTGCTGATTGCACTAAAAAGGAATTGAGTGATTTTGTAGAGTCTCTTAATTCAAAGCAGTTTAAAGATATTGAAAAATTCTTTGATACTATGCCTAAATTGTCACATACTGTTAAGGTGACTAATCCAAAAACAAAAAAAGAAAATGAAATTGTATTGGAGGGTCTACAAAGTTTTTTCGTATAAGTATGGCTCATGAAGACCTTGAGTCATACTATAAGGTTAACTTTGCTTTGATGCAACATCATAAATATAGCTTAACAGAGTTAGAAAATATGATGCCGTGGGAAAGAGAAATCTATCTCGCACTTCTACAGCAATATATTGAAGAAGAAAATTTAAAGCAACAACAAAATGGCTGAACCCATTAAATCACCAATAGCAGGAGGAATACGTGCAATTAGGAACACAGTTTCTAATAGTATATTTACGGGTGGTGGTGTTTTAAGGCAAAAAGATGATTCTATAACAGCTAATGCAACAACTAGAAACTCTGTATTGTTGGGTGGCATTTCAACTCAGGTTGATAATGTAAATGAACAAGTTATTATTTTAAATAAGTCGTTAGAAGTTATAAGTTCAAATTTAGCAGTTAATTCTAGTTTAGATAGACAAAGGCAAGCAGAAGAAATAAAACGAAATAGATTGCAGGGTGAAGGAGATTTAAGAAATTCTAGAGAACAATCAATTGAAACAAAAATAAGAGAGGCTCTTCTTTTCCCAGTTAAAAGAATAGGTGCTAAACTTAAAATTGGATTAAGTGCATTAACTAATGCATTTCTTATTATAACTGCTGGTTGGCTAACAACTAAAGCTTTTGAGTTTGTAAAAGCTATGATAGATGATAATGAAAAATTGATGCAAGAGATAAGTAATAAAGTAATTGGTGGTTTAAGTATGCTTGGTGGAGGTTTTGTTCTTTTTGCTTCTGCAATGGGAGCATTCATGAATGGTATCAGAAGATTATCTGGTAGTATTTTAACATTTGCTTTTCAAAATCTTATTAGAACACCTTTTCAATTTGTTAAGAGGGTAATTGGTGACTTAATAAAAGGTACTTTTCCTAATCTTTTTAAGGGATATAAACCACCCAGAGGATTTTCACTTCGACCAAATTTACCTAAAAATCAAAATACAAATATATCTAATCCAAAAGTATCTAATATTAAAACTAAGTTTAGTGGACCTGGTTTTAAATCTTTAGCTCTTGCTTCGCTTATAGAGGGTTATCAAATTTTAAATGGAAAAGATTGGAGAAATGCTGCAACTGACGTTCTTTCAGGTTTTGTAGCAGCAGCACCTACTACAGCTATTGTATCGGGTCTTGGTCTTACAAATCCATTTACTGCTATTCCTGCAGGACTTGTTATTGGTAGTCTTTTGTTTAGTGGTGGTTATAATGTTAGAGAATTACTTGGTATAGATTTCGCACCAAAGGATAAGAAGAGTGAAGAAGAAAAAACTCAGAAAGATGATATAAACGAAAAAAATAAAAATGAAGAATCACTTGACGTTAGTAAGATAATTGATTCATCTAATAGTTCAGAATTAAATAATAAAAGAATAGCTGCATTTCCTAAAGATCCTATTTCAGATGTTACGCCTAGTTTGGGTATTAAAGATGGAGATTTACTTGCACTTAAAGATATTAAAGAGGATTCGACTGCTAATAATATTGTTCCAAAGAGTAATAAAGTTAAAACTGATGATGTTGCTAAGAATCTAGGTTCTTTGAAGGAACCAGCACCAATTGCATTACCATTACCCACTATTAACCCAAATTCTTCTGATTCTACTAGTTCAGTTGCTGGATCTGGTAAATCTGGGTCAACTATTCCTAGTATACCTTCATCAAATAGGGATAATAGTTATATATTCCTTGCATTTAAAAACTATCAAGTAGTTCCAGTATAACATGAATCCAACAGCGTTAATTAGATCAACATCTAGTCTTAATAGAATAAGTAGATCTCTTACTGGGTTTTCATCTGGTATTACTAGAGCGAGTTTTCTGTCAAGAAATATTGCTAAAAGTATTAATGAGGATAATAGGTTTAAAAAAAGTGTTATAGAAACTGAGAAAACATTTTTTCGTAAAAGAGCAGAGGCTAGATTAAGAAAACGAAGAGAGGATAGGATTGAATCTTCTAGTTTAAATGTAGGTAATATTTTAAAAAAACAATCTAAAGTTTTGGGAGATACTAGTAAGGGATTTTTTACTAGACTTCTTGACTTTTTGGGATTAACTATATTGGGATGGATATTAACAAATATACCAAAGATTATAAAATCAATTACTAATTTGGTAAGTAGAATAAAGGAACTTTCTACTTCTCTTCGGGGTCATATTGATAATATTAGATCATTTTTAGGTGCTATGGGGGAGAAATTAATTGAGATAAGAGATAGATTTAATCCTTTTGATTTTGAAGATTCTATTAGTAAAGGTGAAAAAGAATTTAAGAGTATTAATCGAAATATTGCTTCATTAAACACTGAGTTTGTTGCAGCAGTTAACAACTATACTGATACTTCAGATTTAAAGGATCTTGTTGCTGCGAATTTAAATCTACCTGGTAATGAAGAGCAAGATGACGAAGAGGTTGATGAATTTGAAGGCATCACAACAATGGCTACTGGTGGTCTCCTTAAAGAGGGAGAAACTGCTATAGTTGGTGATGATCCTACTGGTCAAGGAAAGGAATCTAGAGAATTAATTGTTGCGGATAAAGATTTGCAAGTTATTCCAAATAATATTTTGGGTTCTTTGGAGACTTTGCAGTCTATAGCTAGTAATATTTCTGGTGAGAAGGCTAAAGAGGCATTACTTTCTAATCAAGATGAACTCACAAAAGTGAAAAAAATAATTTCCCAACAGGAAAGAAGCATTAAAAATGCATTAGGCAATTTAAAAATAGGTGAAGAATATAATATTAATAATCCACCTAGTAGAAATGATTATCCACGAACTGTTTCTGGACGTAGACAATTTACAAAGGATTTTAAACAATGGATTAAAGATAATCCATTAGGAACAAAGTTTGGTCAAAAAGTGGAACCAAGTAATACTATAAGTGAATTAACACCTGCAATATCCAGTTTAATGGAGCAGTTGAAGAATACTGGAGAAGAGATAAAACCTCAATTGAAAGATGCTCATGATCAGATAAAAGAGGTTATTGATACTCCAGAAGTTCAAGATAAAATTCAATCCATAAAAACTAAAATGAAGGGTGTTGTTGAAGAAATAACACCAGAAAGAAAAGGGCAAATTATTACTATCCCAATAGGGAGTAATTCTTCAAATCCATTTACTGCTATTCCTGTACCTATGAAAGAATCTCATAAAGGGGGTAGATCTAAACAGTTAAATACAAATGAATACTATAAACATCTTATAACTTTAGTAACAGCATATACTTAAATGTCAGCAATAGATCCATCATTATACGAAGAAATAGTAATAGAATCACCAAGTGGTAGAACTGTTGATATCACTCAGGGTGTCGTCATGATTGATTACTATGAGGATTTATTTTCACCTACAATTACTGCGAAATTACAAGTAGTTAATATGGGTTATTCCATAAAAGGTGATGATGGAGAATTGCAGACAATTTACAATGGACTTCCTTTGAGGGGTGGAGAAAAGGTTACTTTGAAGATAAAACCAAACAGTACTAGCAATATAAAATTAGATTTTAACTTTTTTGTTTCAAGTATTAGTAATGTTATAGTGAAAAATAAAACAGAATCATTTACTTTAAATTTGATTTCACCAACTGCAATAGCAAATGAAACTTCTAGGGTGGGTAAAAAATATCCATCATCTACTAAAATATCTGATTCTGTGAAAGATATATTTGATAATTATTTAACTAGTGATAAGGATATACAGTGTGATTTAACTCAAAATGTATATGGTTTTATTGGAAATATGAGAAAACCATTTACGGTTTTATTCTGGTTAGCATCAAAATCTGTTCCAGAGGCATCTGAAGCAGGTTCTACTGCTGGATATCTTTTTTATGAAACTAAATCAAAATTTGCTTTTAGGTCAATTGATAGTCTTATAGATTCAGACCCAGTATCTGTATATAATTATAATGAGGTAATACAAAGTGGTCCTGGTCAAGATTTTAAAATACTTAAATATAATACTTCTTTAAATGAAGATGTTTTAGGGAAGTTACAGAGAGGTGCTTATAGTAGTTATCGAATATTTTTTGATCCTTTAACTTTTGAATATACAGATCCAACTAAAGGAACATTTACTCAAGAACAGTATAAAGGTAAGTCTTCAAATTTAGGTAAGGAAGTTTCATTACCTGGAAACCTTGGAGAATCTCCAAGTAGATATGTTACTGCTATACTGGATAGGGGAACTATGGAAAAAAATGCATCTAAGAAAGAAAATGCAGACCCCTTTCTTACACAATCTCAAAGTATGATGAGATATAATTCTATATTCTCTCAAACTCTTCGTATGACAGTTCCGTTAAATAGTAATCTAGAAGCTGGTAATTTGATTGAGTGTAAGTTTGCACTTGCAGATGATAATCAGAAGGATAATGCTAAAGATGATAAAGAGCAAAGTGGTCTATATATGATTAAAGAATTATGCCATCACTTTGATACGATGGGATCATATACATCATTAACTCTAATTAAAGATACATTCGGATCTAAGTAATGCTAGAAGAATCAATAATAAAAAGTAATTATGTTGGAAGAGATGGATTTCGATGGTGGATCGGTCAGATTGCACCTGAGAAATGTCAAGGTGATCAGATAAATCAAACTGGTGATGCATGGGGAAATAGAATTAAAGTAAGGATTATGGGTTATCATCCCCAAGATCCAATTGAATTGCCTGATGACGATTTACCTTGGGCTCAGATTTTATTACCATCAACCGCAGGATCTGGTGGTGCTGGTGTTTTTCATTCGACTAGATTATCACCAGGAGATAGTGTATTTGGTTTCTTCCTTGATGGTGATGATGCACAATTACCTGTAATATTAGGAATATTTGGTAGACCTGCAAGTCCAGCTCCACTTGGACCATATACACAACCATTTAAACCATATACTGGATATACATCAGAGAATCCACCAAGTACCTATTTTTTAAATAGAGAAGTTGGATCTCAAGAAGGTGCTAAATCTACTCCATTACCTCTTGATATACCAGAAGATATAGCTAAAAAGGTTAATATAAAAAAACTTAATACTTTATTATCTAAGTTTGGTGAAGAAATTGGTGAGTTAAAGTTTGAGCAAGAAAAGATAAAATCTGCTTTTACTTGTATAGGTAGCATAGCTGATGTACCTGATGCAAACATAAGCACAATGCAACTTTGCAGCACTCAAATAAAAACTGAGATGCAAAATGCAGCAAAAGATTTGAAGATATTAACTGAATCAATTGATAAAGAGGCACTTAAAAGTCAAATTGGAGCAGTATTTGGTGGTGTTGATACTGAGGAATTTAAAGCGAAGGCAAAAGAAATTAAAGGTATAGTAGAAATTAAAATAAAGGAAAGAAAGGCAAATATGAAAAAACAAATTACCCTTTTGGGTGGTGGTATAGCTAAAGATGTTTTTTCAAATGTTCAAAATAAACTTGCAGAAACAACTAATCAAGGATTGAAAAAGGTATATGATGTAGAGTTTGCAAAAGAATTTGCAAAGACTAAGAGTAGAGCTAAGGCAAAAATAAAAGGTATTGCAGAGCAAGCATCTTTTATACCAAATCTTAAATCTTTTAATGAAGGTGTCCCTTGTATTTTACAGAATATTTTAGGGGGTCTTGGTGATGCTGTTGATGGTATAATAGATCAATTATTTGATAATGTATCTAATTTTACTGAATGTATTATGGATCAAGCAATTGCAGGAATAACAAATCAAATAATTGGTGGTATTGTAAAGGGTATTGCACCACTTTTAGGTGGTTTAAGTGGACTTTTACCTGGTGGTGGTCTTGATATTGGAGGATTTTTGAGAGGAAAGGCAGAGAATTTACAAGCGATTGCAAGTATGTTTGAGTGTCAAGATTCTCCAAAATTGGATGGTATAACAAAATTGACTATTGGTGGAGGACCAAAATTCTCAATTGATAGTGTAATAGACAATATATTAGCAGTTGCAAATACTGCAGATTCTCTAACGGAAGGAATAATTGATGCTGCTCAAGGTTTGAGTATTGCTGGTGGTGGATTAGGTGTATTTGACTTTATGAATCCAAGTGTATCTGTTCCTGGATTTAAGAGTCCTCTTGGAGAGTGTTATTCTGGACCAAAATTAAGTTGTGCTGGAGTGAAACTTAATATCTTTGGTGGCGGTGGTGTAGGTGCAAATGCTAGGGCGATATTTGGTGATGTGATTGGTTCTGGTGTGGAAGCTGTTGGTAGTATTATTGGTATAGATTTAAAAAGTGGTGGATCTGGATATAATGCAGCACCATATATTGAGATAGTGGATGATTGTGATCAGGGATATGGTGCAACAGCAAGAGCAATAATAGATCCTGATCCAGAATCACCCACTTATCAAGAAGTAGTTGATATTGTTATTCTTACTCCTGGCGAGAATTATCCAGTTAAAGATGATCAAAAACCTGTTATAGTTGATCATGTGTCTGTTATTAAACCTGGTGAAGAATATGATAAGGATGATAAGGTTATAGATTCTGCAGGTAATGAGTACTCTGTAATTGTTGATGATTTTGGTAGAATTGTTAGTGTAACTATACCACCTTCTTCATCAGTAAATGTAGCAGAAATAATAGAGTTCCCTGAACTTACAGTACAGACTAAAACTGGTTTTGGTGCAATATTAAGAGCACAATTGAAACCAAGACCTGAATATCAAGGTGAAGTTAAGCAAGTTATTGACTGTATTGGTTGAAATAAATAGAAAGGTAAGGTATTAGAATATGACAAAACAACCAAGTTGGCAAAAAAGACAGGTTGATTCTTTTGGTGATTTTAAGATTGAATATGGAAATCCTTCAAGTCATTTAGGTGGACCTGCTGTTTTCAGCATGGTTGGTAATGGTGCTGGTGGAACTGCTAAACTTGGATTGAGAGAAAGTGGAACTTTTGATATTATGGTCGATCAGACTGTAAAGATTACTGGTGCTGCTAATAATCAGAGACCTGATGGATATAATGGTGTTGAAATTGTCTCAATGGAAGGTGGAGTTGCTATTACTTGCCAAAAAGGAACTCTTAAACTAGTTGCTGCAAATATAGAAGTTATTTCTGGTAGTAACATACAATTTAAAGCAACTGGAAAAATTACAAATGATGCTGATCATGTTCATTTTCACGTTAGAGATTTAGATGTGGATCCTGGTAAGAGATTTATGGGTAACTCTAAAAGAGGTGATATTGTTGTTAGAGAGGCTGGATTCTTGCACAAATGTTATAAGAATACTGATGTAAAAGATCATAAGAGAGCCAACTAATGACCGAAGAAACAAATTTTTCAGGAATAAACGACGGTGATAATTTTGGTGTCAGTAATGTTGCTGAATTTTATAATGACGTTCATGTTTATGGAAAATTATATGCTGATCTAGTTGGTGGATTATCTGGTGATGGTAGTCAAGGATTAACTGTAGAAAGTTTAATTGTTAATAATAATGCTGTTTTTAATAGTGATGTATCCATAAAAGGTCTTCTTGATACAGATTATCTTACAGTTTTTCAAAGATTAGATGTTGGTGCTGGTGGAACAGTTTTTACTGCTATATCTACTACTAATGGAAGGAATGGTCAGGGACAAACGGGAGGTCGGGTTGGTATAGGTAGTACACAACCAGATGCTTTATTCC
>VTLG01005527.1_pt1 | contig 12407 bp, 7 predicted proteins | sample 4694571 | NCBI WGS metagenome assembly VTLG01 (sample SAMN12604809, study PRJNA352737) | marine metagenome | biome: ENVO:00000447; feature: ENVO:00000209|ENVO:00000569|ENVO:01000036; material: ENVO:00002151; isolation source: viral sequences binned using virsorter ... | reverse complement strand
CCTTTCACATCCATCTTCCAGAATTTCTTATGTGGCATGTTAGTATCACTCATTGCACCAAACTGCCAACGTGGACGACTAGCAATTCTGTCCACTTCATACATCTCATCTCTATCAAGTATAGTATCGAATGATAATATATCAGTTAATAATGCCATGATTAATCTCTATAATGTACGTGGTTTCTCATTATCTGCATCCTCAACCAGTCTAACTCTCTAAATTTATCTCCTAAACCTAGTATTTGCTCATCAGTTAGTGTATGATACCATTTATTAAATCTAACCAATGGTTCTCTCATTCCAACACAACTCACAGCACTCTCACACCACCATGTAACACATTTCCTCACACCATCTGTTACTGGATTAACACCATGAATATAGTTAGTGTCATACATTAACATATCACCTGCTTTAGGTTTATATATTGTCTTTTTACCTGTTGCATCTTTAGTATAATGTTCACCACCTTCATAATCATCATTTAGATTTAAAACACATGTATAATCTGTACGTGATCCATTCATTTGCATATAATCTACATGATCATTATAATGCATACCCTTCTCATATTTAAGTACTAAAACATCAGATGCTTTGTTTATATTATAATAAGCTGCAAATGTTCTGAACTTCTTATGAATTTCTTGATTTATAATAGTTTTAACTTGATGATCTTGATTTTGTAGATTGTTCTTCTGCTCTTTATCATGAGATCCACTGATCTTACCATCAACCCATTCACCTTGTTCATAAATGCTATTAAATTGTATCAATCGGTTCTTATCTAAGAACTCTTCCATTATTTCAATGTACATAATATCTAAGCAATAGGACTGTAATTTGGATTTGGAGAATTTAATTGATTAGGAGCCATAAAACCAATCTTCTCTAACATAGTAGCATACTTTTGTGCTGCTATTTGATATTCTTTTTCTAAATTTGGCCATGGTGCAGATATATTCATTATCATATCATATGATAATAAAAACTCAGTATCACGAGACCATTTCTTCCATGGAAGAAAGTTTAATTTTTGACCATCATTCAATTCAGTGACAACAAATGGAAATGTTAACTTATAACATACTTCTTGTTCTAAACCATCAATCACTTCAATGTGTTTAGATACATTACATGTAATCTCTTCACCACTCACTAGAGTGACGTTCATTATATTATTTAATATGATCATAATATTATATAAGTTTATACGTTATTGTTCTCTATAGCAGCGAGTATTGCATCAAGTTCTTCGCCTTGACTTGCGTATTGTGATGTAATATCAGCAGGTGGGAATACATCATTTGGATTCTTAAGTTTGTACATATTAGCAACTTCAGCAGTTATTCTTCTCTGCCATGTATTCATAGATTTGCTAGGGAATGTCATAAATTGATCATCTGTTCCCAAATATGCCTTACTTTCATTTGGTTTTTGAACTGTACCATCTGCATAACGTTTTATTGTTATTCCATCAGCATGTACAGCAGCAATAGATTCTAATTGTCCTCTAACTACTGTCAATACATTATCACTGATTGAACTAACAAACACATATTCTTTAGTAGCACCACTATCAAGTTGTAAATAATCATTTGCTACAACTGCTAGATCAGTAGCACTAGTAACTGTGATTGTTGTATCACTAATAGTTATTGCTCCATTTGCAGTTGTGGTTGTACCTGTTGCATTGCCTGGCATAAGCAATTCCATATTCTTCCACTGACTATAATAGGTAGGATTATGTGGGAACTTAGCGTTCTCTGCTTCCTGACCATTATAATCTTGAGGTAATTCTCTTAACTTCTGACGATATGTAACCCACTGTGCTTTTAAATCAGCAGATAAACCATTGTCTGCCATTTGTGTCCAATCCGTATCATCTAATAAGAAGTTACGAACCATTCTAATTCCATCCCATGATATTTTATTCCACTTACCATACTGTTGGTACATCTCCTCCTGTACCTCTTCCTGCTCTACATCCTGATACTCAAAATACTTTGCTCTTATTGTATCAGCAATCTCTTTTGCTTGTGCTTCAGTTGGTTCTTTCCAATCATAAGTTACCCACTTCTTCGCATTAGTGGTACGATTATAAGTATACTTCTTCTTCTCACAACCATATGATCCGTTGTCAAAATAATTAAACTGAATCAATCTATCATTATCTGATGTCCAGAATGGATATAAAAATGTATTAATATGATTATTCCAATACGCTTCACTTATCACCTGTTGTTTTCCATCAACAGTAATAATGCGTGAAAGAGCATTAATTTGTAGTACTACACGAAATTCTGCCATTGTCTTAAGGGAGTTTAAAATACCATCCTGTCAATATGTATTTATCTTTAGTAAAAACAGTATTGCCACGGTGTACATGAGTCATTCCAGCAGGCCAGATCAATAATGTACCTGTCTCTGGTTTAATTCTACGCTTTTGATATAAAAATTCAGTCTCTGCTTCACCATCTGGCATATCATTTAAGTATATCATCCATGCCAACTCACGATTTGCTGCTTTATAACTAGAATTTTCATAGTGCCATGTGTGATACCCACCACCAGGTTGTGTTCTTTGTATCTTTAAACCAATAGTACCTAAATTTACACGACTAATTTGATCATACTCTGTTCTATAATTTTCAAATGCAGCATTTATATACTGATAGAAATGTGCGGAAAGACCTACCTTCACATCATCTAATGTGAACGCTGCATCATTTCTTCCTAACTTACCTTGTGGAAATTGATCTGATCCCTGTTGTAATTTCTTAGTCTTAGTAGAAGATACTTGAAGTCCTCCTAGTTGCTCATTGGCATTACATAACAATTCAAACTCTTGAATTGCTTCAAGACATAGTTGTTTGTTTACAAATTTACGATATACACCGATGAAATCTTGAAATTCACCCTGTATCTGACTAGGATCTACAACGCTCCCAGCCTTACTTCCTAACATCATCTAGTATGCTCGAATCAAGTACTTCACTAAATGATACCTCGTAACGAGTGGAATGTCAACCTCTGGTTGTAAACTAGGTGTCACATCCAGCTTGACAGCAGATGATAAAGTAAATTTACCATCGTTCACAGTAATACCAGCAGAGTTTATTGGATCACCTTGTGGTGCTATGACCTCTTGTATAGATTCTATACCAAGATCCAATCTACCTGACTGTGTAGTATATGTTGTAACTTCACCTTCTTCATGTATTTGTGATATCTTTGCTACACCATAGTTATCATTATCTCCATTACCAGACGCACTCCTAGACTGCCTGATCTCAATTAATAAATTACTAACTCTATAGAGTGTAGGAAGAGTAATCCTAACAGTTTCCCATGTAGTAGCACCACCACTGGTTGAGATAGTTCCTAACTGAGTGTAACTACCACCACCATCATTACTACCATATAATTCTAATGGTGCAGTAGGTGTCTCACCTCCATTACTATTATTACCACGTATTACCTCAAAATCTATTGCTTCTGTAGCAGTACCAGCAGTATTACCAGCACTAGCATTAATTAATATACTTCTAGCCCAACGAATTTGTGGATCACCTTTAAATCTCAAATATTTCTGTGCATCTGGTGATGTAAAACCACCAGTAGACCCACTACCAGTACCACTATTAACATAGTCACATCCATCACTTGATGCATCAATTATTCCAACTGTTGTACTTATTCCTGTTGTTGGGTCAGTTGATTCAGTAACACCATATCCTATTTGACCATCACCAGCTTGATGTCCATTACCAACATATAATGTAGTTGAGTTAACACTTGTTGGTACACCTGCAAGCGAGAATGCTAAGAAGGATCCTGATCCACCGCCACCACCGCCTGGTCCATATGCTGTCGTATTTTGTTCTACACTTATTTTAACGTAACCATCAGTACCATCTGCTTGTTGTCCAATATTTACATCACCACCATTAGTAGCATCTCCTTCAGCAATAATACTCTGACCTGATACCAATGAAGACTGTCCTCTGGAAGCACCGAAACCTGGTTTAACAGCGTTGGATCCGTTTCCAGCACCTCCACCACCACCGATACCAGCACCAGAGCCGACACCACCGCCTCCGCCTCCTCCGCCACCACCAGTACAAACGGAGTTGTTACCAAGACCACCAGAACCAGCGAAGCATCCAGCGACTAATTGGAAAGAATCATTATTAGCATTTGGTTGACCATTCATAGATGATAGTTGTGTGCCATCTCCAGCAGCACCTCCACCACCTCCTCCACCAGCACCGATGAGAGGACCAGAACCAAGACCTACAGCAGTGGAGCCACCTCCACCACCTCCTCCTCCACCGCCAGTACCGCTACCGCCGTTACCACCGTCAGAGAATCCTACACCACCTGTACCTGGATTTCTACCACTACCAGCAGTTCCTCTTTGTCCAACCCATATTAATAATGATGTTCCACCAGTTGCATTAATATCTGCAATAACATGTTTACCATGTCCACCATCACCAGCGTACCAGTTAGCACCACCATCTCCAGTACCACCTGATCCACCTCCAGCACCTTTTAGTTCAGCAGTTACACTAGAAACTGGATAATCTATTGGAACATTATATGTGATAGAAGAACCACCAGTATTTACTGTCCACTCTGCATTTTGAGTTTGAGTACCAGTAAGTAAAGATCTAGATCCATTTCCTCCAGCACCAACTGCATATACTGAATATGCTCCTGCACCTCCTGTATTATTTGTAGTTCCTTGACCACCTGGAAGACCAGTGATCATTGAATTAACAACAACATCAACTCCACCTGTTAAATTCAAAGTATTTCCTTCTTGACCAGCGAACTGAACAGTCTGAACAAGACTACCACCTTGATAAACCTCTGCTCTACCTGTTCCACCTGCTCCACCAGCACCTCCACCAGCCAACCATTGAGTTGTTGTTCCACCTGTAGCTACTCCTCTAGAATTAAACATGAATGCATTATTATCAGCCCTTCTGGCCTCAAATCCAACAGCACCAGGATTATTATTCCAAGAATTATCACCATTAGTAGCAGCAGTGTTCTTAACTTTAACTTTCAACTGATACCAGCCAGTAACTGGTAGATTACTAGCAGGAACAACCAATGTTGCACTACTGGTTTGTGGAGTTCCACTGGGATTATTTGGTGGTGTTGCGTTACCTTGTATGTAAGTCCCATCAGGTCTCCATAAATCCATTTCAGACAGACCATCACAATGGAATTCAATATTAAAACCAGCAGCAGCAAGAGATGCATCTACATCAATACCAACACCACAAGTCATCCAATTTCCTACATAAGGATCACTATTAGTATATGGTGTAACAGCTACTGGATAAATTCCATTGCTCAACAAGAAACTAGACCATACAGCAGCAGCACCACCAGATATTTGTCCTGATCCTACTGCAACCCAATTTCTTGTTTGTAATAACTGAGTCCATGGTTGTCCACCACCGCCACCACCAGCAATAATTTTATAATCATAACCACCAAGTGTTCCTTGCCAATAAGTATCCAAACCAGCAGCACCTTGAGTTAAACTATTAGCACCAGTACCACCAGCACCAGTTAAGTTACCAATAATAGCATTTACTGGTTCTTGTTCTGTAGTTGATGCAGGTACGGTAAAACTACCAGGAGCACCATTTGCTTCAAAAACATACACTACTGATCCATAATCAATACCAGGAGTTGTTATTGTTTTACCACCAATGACATAATTGTTATCAATATCCCAAACTGTTGGGTTTGGTGTAGTAATTGTAGTTGTTGGTTCTGAAGGGAAGTTACCAGCAGCATTATATGCTACTTCAACAACTATAGTGGCAGCATCACCAGTCGTAACAATATCAACAGTATTACTTCTTATTGCATTATACTTAGATGTTGATATTTTAACAGTATTATCATCTACCTTAACAACATACCAAACAGAATTAACATTAAAACCACCTGTAACTGTTGCACCTGTTGGTGGATTACCATTCTGATACTGGAATTGTGCAACATTGGTAGCAGGGTTTGATTGAACTCTTATTTTATGTCCAGTTGACATACCATGACCAGTTATGGTGATAGTATCATTTCCTGTATTAAATGCCGTCTCTGTAAATGATTTTGTTATCTTAGTTCCAATACCAGCAACATTACCATAAGTTGAAGCAAGAGGATCAGTAACAATATAATCTACTATACCATGAGTATGGAATAATGGTACACCACCATTAGGCTGGAAGAAAAGTACCTGTCCAGTACCATCTTTATAACTAACACAATGATCATCAACAACATATCCAGAACCATCAAATGCTCCTGCCTGTGGTGCAGTAGATGTCATTATCTCATGACTATGTTCTGGAACAGCAGCGATTAGTTTTTCTTGTAATGGTCCAACTGTCATTGTAACTTCACCAGTAAGACTAGCACCCACAAATTCTTGAACATTGGTATAACCACTAATAGTAACATTACCAATATCCATCAACTGTTCTTGTTGACTCTTACTAAAATACCATTTACCACCTGTAGCACCGACAGCAGATATAACCTCACCTGCTACAGGAGATCCACCACCACTTACACCACCACCAGCACCAACTAATTTCTTTGTTTTATAATCTGGTACTGCAAATGTTACTGTCGAAGTACTTCCAAAATCATCTCTATCATATGATCCACCAGTACCACCATAGTTATCCTTAATTACTTCATACAACAATGGAAAATCTGCTGCACCATATATTGATCCATCACAATATAAAAATCCAGGATATTGATCCTCTGGATTATCAGCACTATCAGATGATACTGTTGATACAGTAACTTTACCATCACCATTTGATCCTGGCTGTAAAATTTTTAATGTATCTCCCGACTTATATCCATATCCGTCCTGTTTAATAACAAGGTAGTTAATAGCACCAGTATTTTGTGCAGCAACACCAACTCTTAAACCAAATCCTTCTGACGTAACCATAACAACATTACCAGAAGTTCCTAAATCAGTTATGTTAAAGAATTTACCACCTGCAATATCTCCTGCTGATCTTGCTAATCTAAAAGTATTTGATCCTGTTACATCAACTATGTACTCTTGTCCTTCATTAATACCTACACCACCAGTACCACCAGTTGATAAAGTGGCAGTAGCTGTTGCATTAGCACCACCACCTCCTGATATACTAACTATTGGGAATTGATATCCTGTACCACCACTTAATACATTAATACCAGTAACAACACCACCAGCTACAGCAACTTGAAATTGACCTTGTGAAAGTGGACCACTACCATTATCTGTTACTGTAACATTTGGTGTTCCTACATATCCAGAACCACCATTAGTTATGGTAAATGATTGTATAGATCCACCTAAAGCTGCTCTATTAGGATTTTGTGCAGAACTCTTAATAACAATTTTATCACCAGTACTTAAAATACTACTGATAGCAGGATATGTTATAGTATCATTACTTACAGAGAATGTAGATGCAGGGTTAACTACAATTTCTATTGGTACTGTTTCAAATCCAGCAGGACTTATTATATCTGTTGTATATCCACTACCAGAGTTAAGAGAATACGCAGCAACAGCAGTAACTACGCCATCATCAATTACCTTATCATCATTTGCTTTAAATATAGGAATTATCGTCCCAATAGGAACTGTAGATGAGGTATAAGTGACCTTATCTGCAAGATAATTAGAGCGAATAGTTCTTATTGTCATTAGATTTTAATTAGGTAATCGACCATAGTAAAAGGAGCAATCAAATTGTCCATTTTTCTAGTATTATCTGGATTAATTTGTATTGTTGAGGACATACCATCAGTAGTTATAAAAAATTCAGGTGTGTTTATAAAGTAATTAGTTTGTCCTGTTGTATATGTTATAGTATGTGCATGTTCCGTTGGATCATTTTCATAGTCAAGAGCAGTAGTTGTCTCAACAATGTTAGAAACCTGTGGATATGCTGTCTGTGCAGTATTATCAACTACACGATCAAGTGGTAAAACGTTTGCTGTTGATGCAGTATGTGAATAACCATTGTCACCTGTCTGTGGAATATCATCATTAGGAATTTCCGTTGATGTACTAACATAGTTAGGAGCAACTGGATAATTGACGTAAGGAGATTGAGTACATCTAGGGTTTGTAAACGTATTCCATAATATTGTCTGACGACATAAATTAGGCATCGTCTCCACATACAAAGGACTAATTGATGGACTTAATGCGTTATAATCATCACCAGTTTGTGTAGTACCAGGATTATCAGGAACAAGACAATATGCATCAAAACTAGAACAACCACTCTTACATATACCATGATATTGGAAGGTTACACCAAAACCACTACCAGTCCAACCTGCATTAGGATAACTCATTGATTCACCATAAAATTTACATGATGGTTGACATAATGATTGATCAGGACTATTAGTGGTGGCATTGTTAGTACAATTAGGATCTGTCATAGTATGATAATACCATTCATGAACACCGATAGTAGAAGCATTTCTATAATAATTTAATTCAAATACATCATTACCAGCTCTCCTCTTAATTCTACATCTTCTAGTAGTTGTATAGTGAGCATGAGGTTGAAATGCATTGATAGTAACAACTTCTTCATCAGTATTTCTAGGTCTGGTAAATGATATTTGTCCTCGTAATGAAGTTGTTTGTGGTGGGATTCTAAATTGTCCTGTTAAATCTATAACAGCAGTAGTTCCTACATTACTTGTAACCTCAATTCCAACACCAGACTTATCTATGACCTGTCCACCAGCATTAGTTACTGTCATATCATTAATAACACCTTGATCAGATCCACTAGATGCTCTAATATGCTTACTTCTTAAATCTGGTACTTGGAACTGTGTATCTAATAAAACAGTATCAGTTTGTTTAAACACACAACCTGCCCCTGTTCCTATAATCTCGGCAATAGCAGGGTATTGTGACTCATTATATACTGCACCATCACATCTCAAATAACCAGAAGGTAATAATGTAGCACTCAAACCAACTTGAGGATCATTAACATCTAGTTCTCTACTAAATGCTATGATAGAACCTGTAGTAGTTCCTAATTTGTTTCTTTCTTCGGATAAAAATGCTGCCATTAGAATGCCCTTATTATCATTATGACCGTTTGAGATGGTGTGTTGTTATCCATTACTATATTTAACGCACTATCAATGTTAGATACATTAACAGTATAAGATTGTACATTATTAATAGCAATATTTGAAGGTGGTCTCAGTCCAGCAGCAGTCATAGAAATATCAAATGAAAAATGATTATGCGGAGCAAGAGTTCCTTCTGTAAAATCTTCACCTGAATGACTTATGTTTGTTGGGTATGTAGTAGTCTGATCACCATTCAAATAGTTTACTCTACCCATAATATTTGTTGGTGGTGGAAAGACACCAGTGTGTCCAACCATTGAGTGTCCATAATTATAAGTGTCACCAAACTCAGGTGTATTACCACCTCCTTGTGGTATAGTTCTTACTAAACCAGTTTCAGGTACAAGAGTTTTTGTTGCAGGATCAAAAGTTAATGTTTGATCTGTTACAGGAAGAGTATTCTCATCATAATATGTGACAGATCCAGTTCCATTAGCCCATCTATCAGGACTATCACCAGTAGCACCACTACCAGTTAAGTTAGCAGATTCATAATCAGGTGAACCACTTACTTGATATGTAGATGTTTCAAATACCTGTACATATTTACCCTCAGTTTGAGCAGTTGTATATTGACCTGGATGTCTATGAGCAGGTGTATGATCTATACCTAATTTTCTACCAATAACATAATATGTTTTAGACCATGTAGGATCATTAAGAGTAAACTCAGTGATTCTACCTGCCATGTTATTAAGAACTGCCATATTAAATGTTATGTCAGTATCAGCACTGTAGATAGCAGGTGGTGTTACAGCAGTACCATCACCATCTATTAAATTACCAACGACATTATTTGCGTCTGGTTGACCATACTGATACTTACTTTCTAATAGCATAGACCTTTCAACGTCTACCATTGCCCTACCATTTAAGTCAGGGACACGAAAAGTATCAGAAGCTTCATAATCTGGAAACTGACCTTTAATTGCAGTATCACTAGGACCATAGGTATTACCTATCATAGATGCTAGTAATGGATAATTCTCAGCAGGATGTGTGTTTCCATCACACAGTATCCACCCATGTGGTACATTAGGGGGATTAGAACCCCTAAGCGTTGAATTACCTCCCCATGGCATTATAGTGCCAATGGGGGCGTTCTTCATTGTTTTGACTCTGTTGTAAAATGCCATTATAGTTCTGTTAACCACCAACCTTGATATGCAGCAGGAATAAAGTTATTTCCGTCTGACGAACCTACGAATATTAATCCGAAGGAAGCATTCTTATTCTGGATCACGAGTTCACCTGATCCGTATGGTGTGGACAATCCACCCAACTTAGTACCCTCAGTATCACCTTGAATTGCAACTGGTTCTCCATTTACGATTGGAGCACGTACAACTAGAGAGTTGTTATAAGTTAATGAACCACCAACCTCAGTAAATCTGATGATGTCACCTGTTTCAGGAGCAGATGGTAGTGTTAGTACCAATGCACCTGTGGAAGGAGCAACAGCAACAATGTAATTTACATTACTTGTAACATTAGCATTGCTGTTAACGAATGTAGACTTATGTCCACCATTCTTATTCTTCCAACCAGTGTAACCAAAGGCATCAATAGAACAATCTTGATTGATTGTATAACCCTTAGTACCACCATCACCTAATTGTCTTACTGTTAGTATTTGCTGTGTACTTGAAGCAGTTGTAGCAGGAATACCAGCAACATCTAGTAAGCGACCAACATATGTATCACCATATTCAGGTTCAACACGGAATGTTGGATTAAATGTTGTATTAGTAAACTGAATTGCATCAGGATCCTCAACACACTTACTTGGGAATACTCTTAGGAATCCACTTATATCTGTAGCAGCATTAACAACTAACTTACCAGCTTCAAAGTGGTGTTCATCGTTGTTCTGTAACGTTAAGATAGGTACGTTATTATCAGTACCCATGATCTCAAAGGAAGATCCAATGAACTTAACATCATCATAAACTGTTAAGCGACCATGATGGAAGTTCTTCTTAACCATTTGAGTACCACCATCAGTTGTGGCAGTATTGGTTACTTCAAAGATCTCATCACCTATCAATAATGCATAGAAACGATCTAAGAAGAATGGAACTACATCAGAGTTCTTAAGTTTAACTTCTACAACTGAACTTCCTGTACTTGGAATTTCTTCTGTTAGTACAGTTGTTTCTCTAGTAAGAACTCTCCAGACATTTTCACCATCAGCGTGTGTCTTAGCAGCACCAGGCCAATTAGCAAGAGAATCAGCACGAGTAACAGGTAAGTAACCAGAAGTACCAGATGTTACAACTGGAGTACCAGACACCTGCATGAATTCTTGGTTGCTAGCTGAACCATAACCAACTAAGATATAGTCATTGATAGCAAAGTCTGTGACGTTATCAACCGTTAGTTGTGTATCTGTTGTTGAGATTGTACCTGTAGTATCAACGAATGTTGTTGCAATTCCGTTATCAACTTTAGGATCTTTAAGTACAGTATAAACTGTAGTACCAACAGCATGTGTTCCAGCAGTTGTACCCCACTTAGCTCTTAATGTATAGACCTTACCACTTGCATTACCAATTACAGTGTCACCACTACAAGCATCAATATTAAAGATGTCACGTACACGATCAGTTATACTAAACTTCTCGTTCTTAGCAGATCTGAATGATGCACCAGTTGTAGTACCACTGCCACCGAATGCTGCACTAAGTGTAAGAGTGCTACCGACAATACTTACAATCTGAGGATCAACTTGTCTTGTCTGACCACCAGTACTTACAAATTGATTTTGTTCTAGTGTTACTGTACCACCGCCACCTGTAAGTATGATATAATCACCAACTTCAAGTCCTTGTGTGTTAGGAACATTAGTAATGGTAAAGAGATTCGCTTGTATATCACCAGTGAATAAACCATTACCAGATTGAGTTCCTTTATAACCAGTCTTACATCCACCAACAAAGTTGAATGAACCGTTAACTGTTAACTTACCATTCTCTCCGTCAACACCATCGTTACCAACGATTACACCACCAGTTACAGTATCAACCTCGAACAATACGTTACCAGGACATCCATCAAGAACTCTAAAGTTCTTATTGTTCTGTGTAAGAGGTGTTGCAAGTTTGAATACCTCACCTTGATCAAAGATTCCATTACCGTTAGTATCTTCACGATCAATGATAACATAATCTCTTTGTGTCTGTAATG
>VTLG01004889.1_pt1 | contig 12407 bp, 20 predicted proteins | sample 4694571 | NCBI WGS metagenome assembly VTLG01 (sample SAMN12604809, study PRJNA352737) | marine metagenome | biome: ENVO:00000447; feature: ENVO:00000209|ENVO:00000569|ENVO:01000036; material: ENVO:00002151; isolation source: viral sequences binned using virsorter ... | reverse complement strand
ATTATGCCCTTCAATACTATTGGTAATAATTTTGATGCTAATGCTCCAATCATTATTTTAATCCTATTATTTCTAATGATGTATTGATTTTAGAATTAACTGACCTTGCTGAAATAGCATCTATACTATTACCTAAAGTTCCACCAAACTCATTACCACCACCTAAAGAACCACCATAATCCCAAGATAACACAAAATTTGCATTAGGAGGAGCACCAGTTAATTTTAGGCTTCCTCTACTATAATCAAAACTACCACTACAAGCACCATGTATATTTCCATGACCATCATCATAAAAGAAAGCACCTGAGTTCGGTGATTCAATACCTGTTACAGGGTCTATTATAGTATCATTAGGAAGTTTAGCTGTAACTGCACCTCTTACACTAGCAACAGCAGGTATTCTTCCTGCACCCCAAATATCAGTATCACCACCACTAGAATCACCTAGTGCTATAGCAGATGTTGATAAATGAGATCCACTACTGACCCTCACATCTCCTCCCACTAATGATATTCTTACCCTTTTCTCAAATAAATTACCTGCTGTATAGTATGCAGCATCAAACACATCTTGTATCTTAGATAATAAAGAATTAGCACCTTGTGCGAATGTATCATTACTTGCATCTGTAGTTACATCTAAATCATAAGCAGATCCACCATCCACTGCTATTGTAAATTGATATGCTGTACTAGCTGCTAATCCAGTTTTTGACCCTGCTGATATACCTTCTAATCCAAGTTCTTGATATCCTGCTGTATAGAATTTACCTGCCATAAAAGAAAACCCATCAACTACTTGTGTTGCTGTTCGCCCATATCCCATCATTGTTGAAATTTCAAGATTTCCATGCTCATCTGTTTGTAGTGTAGAGAATTTATTATAATCCTTTGTTGCATTGAAATGAGGAAAATAAACATTAGCACCACTTACAGCACCATTAGTTCCATCTGTTTGAGCATCACCATCTGCTGCTGATGTTCCATATAATGCTCTATCAACTGTTAATGTTCCTGAACCTGATTCTGCTTCTTTTGCTGTAACTCTCATAATTTCAATTCTAGTAGCAGTAGTTGCATCTATACCTACTTGAACCAAATCTCCAACTTTAAAGTAATCTAAATCTGCTACTGTAATAGTTAAATCTGCTGCTTCAATCTTAGCACCTAGATTAACCCCTGAATCTCTATATAAAGTTCCTGATGGTGCAGAGTTAGATACTGTTGCACTACCTCTACAACCTGATGAATCTGCTACTGATGTTACATTTTTTAAATTTGGTAGATAAATATAATCACCTGCATTTAACAAGAAATGCTCATAAGCAACATTAGTCAATGTTTCAGGTGCTAAATTAGTGGCCCATTCATTACATTTTAACTGAATCTCTGATGCAACTGATCCTGTGTTTTTAATTATTATTGACTTTGAATCTCTAAGTGATTGACCTGCTAATGATTTACCCATAGTTAATATATTAAGAAAAGATGCTGTAGCATCTAATTCTTGTTTAATATTAAACACTTCTGTATATGCTCCTGATTTAGAAGCAGATAATGAATCACCTTTACCTGTTGTGATTGTTGTTGTTGCTGTATAATTTGGCATTTATTTCTCCTATCTCAAATGATATACTAATTGTAATTGTGCTGAAAGGTCTGCATTTGTTCCATTTTGATGAACAAAAGCACCTATCATTTTACCTGCATCTACATTTGCTGTAGATACTGTTAATGCTTGTGTGTATGCTTGTTCATATCCTGCACCTGTTATTGTAGCAGGACTAACACAATTCTCTACACCACTAGTTAAATCTCCACTTGTAGAACCATTCCCTGAATCTACTGTATAACTCATAATACTAAATTTAACATTATCTCCACTAGCTGCATCTGCTCCAAACCAAATTCTACAAGAATCTATTGTGATGTTAAATGGTAGATACCAAAAAGCATTAACTACATCATCAGCAGTTGTTGATATAGTATATGTTGTTGCAGGAGTACCACCTGTTCCCATTTCAAGTATTGTAGGTGTTGGAGTTCTTCCTCCACTACCTTGCCCTAAAGCAGTCCAAGTGTCAGTAGTAGGTGGAACAGCACCTGCACTATTTAACCAATAATCCTTAATAGCAGTATTTGCATAATGTTGTCCTATCCCTAGCTTCACTACATCATTAGTAGAATCTACTGTTAATAAAGCATTACTATCTTTATCCTTAACAGACATAACTGTTGTAGTATCTGTATCTGGGGTAAATGCAACCTGTCTGGTTGATAAACTCATCATACTACTTGTTCCTTCACCATCTGTTATAGCTTCTAAGGATGTATCAATACCATTAGTATTGTCATTGACCCTTAATATACTCTTATATGTACTAGCTAATGTTTTTCCTGTTAAACTCATTGTGAATCCCCTAATGGTTTATTACCATAAAATTTCCATACTATTGTTACATTTGTATCATAAGGTGCACTAGTTGGGTCAAATTTAATTGCAACTATTTGCCCTGCAAACACTTTATTACTTTCTAATCTAAAATCAAATTTATAAGTAGTATCATCTGATGCCATATCAACTGTTACTGTATCTTGTGCTGTAGTATTTGGAACTTCTGTATCTGCTGAAGATATATGAAGTCCTACTACTGAACTATTACAAGCTGCTTCACTTCTAACTAACACAAACTCTAACTCACAATCAAATGGAACAACAAAAGCAACAGATTCATTTACATTTGTTGTACTTGTCTGCTCCAACAGAGTACCATTTAAAGGTATATAATCACCATTAGCATCAGTTGCATAAAATCCTGAGTTCATAATATGATAAAAATCATTGTTTGCAAAACTACCTGCTTTAACCTCACCTGTTACTTCTAAGTCACCACTAATCCTAGCACCATTACCTTTAGTAGAAAGTTCAAGGGAAGATAATTCCTCCCTTGACTTTATCGGTTTTAGGTGAGTGTCTATCTGTCTGTCTGTTGTGAGGTTTGTTACCATTTATTTCTTATTATCTGATCTTAATCCTTTAATGAACCCTCTTATCACTCCACCCATTATGTTATCAAATAGGTCAATGAACCAAGGCTCTACTGTAGAGTTCCAATACTTCTTACTAAAACTCCATTTACTAAATCCTAATGTCATAACTGTACCACAAGTTTCAGCAGCAGTTTCTACTATATTTGCTAACTGGTCATTTGGTACTTTCTTTAATATAAATAAGATGATACCTGCTGTACCACCTCCTAATAATAATCCTGAATTGTTTCCTGCTAATCCTATTAATGTATCAAACATTTATTTCTTCTCCTTCTTTGTAAGTTTTATCATTATATCTTCAAGTGCTTTTATATACCCCTTCATGTGTTTGAGGTCTAACTGAGCCTTCTTGATTTGGTTGATTAAGGCAATTATTATACCTTCTAATCTTTTAAAATCCTGATCCAACTCCTTCATCAGAGTTTCTTCTAAAAACTTGGTTCTCTGTAGTATATACCAACCACAGCAGAAGGTCACCAGTATTGGAAAACCAAACTCTTTTAAAATTGCTAATGGATCCATTCATTTTTATCCTGCTGCTTTAACTATTTTACTCAATTTCTTTGCTCTGTTTGGTGTTTGCTTTGCCCACTTAGAATCAAGCATTTCTTTAGATGCTTCTAAATAATTCTCTTTTTCTAAATATGATATAGTTAATCTAAACTTACTAAAGCCCATCAGCCCTAATTGAAAGCACATTTCCACTACTACCTCTTTAATAATATCAGGAGCAGTTACAAACCAATCAAACTTTCTATCTACTCTTGCAACTAAATCTCTAACTTTCCTTACTAATATCTCACTTGCTAAATCTTCATCAAGTATTAGGTCTTTAATTGCAAAGCCATACCCTATTGTTGGAATACCTAATGAATCATTATAGACATGTTCAACAAATCCTTCAGATTCTTTAATATTTTCAATAAGGTTTTTCATTATTTATAGATACTTAACACCAATTTTAATAATCAAATCTGATGTTGATGCTATATTTATAGTTCCATTTGCAATTCCTGCTATATAAATACTTCTAGTCCTATTTCTATCTCCCCACCCCCAATTATAACTTGATACAATGGAGCCTATACCTTGTCTGTGTATAGTTGCAGAACCATTTACTTGCTGACTTGTTATAGCACAGGTATTAGCATTATCGAAATCACCTGAAACCCAATCACCTGCAACAATAGGAATAGTTGCCTGTACTTCTTCTATTACTCCAATAGCAGCATCTGCTGTAGCATTAACAGTTCCAAATGAGGTTGCTATATTAGTGAAGTATAATGTAAAAGCAGAAGTGTTTGCTGCCACCTTGTCTATTAAAAATAAACTCACTATTTGTGCAGAACTATTTTTACTTGTGAAAAATTCAGGTATTTCAGTTGGACTAAACAATACATCACCAGCACTATAATCAGGAGTTGCTTCAACAGTTGGTATTATTGTAAATGTTTTATATTTTCTCATTACACCTCCTCTACTGTGTAGCCTTTGGCTTTCATTCTTTCTAAATATCTATCAGAAGTTTCATTTTTTAATTTTAATATAGGTTTAACCCAACCTGTTCCCATAATCTTCCAATACTCTTTTGGAGTATCTTTTTTTGTTGCTTTTACTTTTTTATCTTCTGCCATAATATCTCCTTGTAATTAAATAATGTTTCCATTTTCATCAAAACTTATACCACTAAACATTCCTAATGATGTCTTTCTGTAAGTATCTTTACCACCATTAGTAATTGTTTCTCTTTCTGCTAATTCACCCATATAGTCAAGATATGGCACTTGTTCACCTTTATAGTATGCTTCTTGTCCTTTTTGATCATCTTCAATTAATGTGAAATCTTTGTTTGGATCAAGGTCTATTCCTGTTGGTAAAACAGTACCACCTATATTCTTTGCATTCTTTTTTAATTTTTTAGCCATAATATTTATATCATAGAGGGGAGAAAACTCCCCCCTATAATATTAGTTATCTATTATACAGTTTCATTTAATAGTGTAACACCATGTAAATCAACTGTTTCCCCAAAAGCAAAATACCCATTAGCAACTAATTCTGTACCTGCTAAATCTGCATCTCTTTGAGTTTCAAGCTGAACAAAGTTACCACCACCAAAATCAATGTAAGCACAAGCTATTGCTGTTTTAGCAAATACTCCACCTTGTGCAGTTCCTGCTCCATCTGCAATAGAAGTAGAAGGTGATGTGTACATATTAACACCACCAAGATTAGAAACAAACCCTGCTGATGATAATGCTGAACCTACTGCATTACCACCTGATAAAGCACCTGATGTTTCATTTATTGTTTGATGTCCTGTTCCTACACCAAATCCACCCATTTCATTTGTGATACCAAAATCACCCCACATATTTAATGGGTGTAGTACACAAGCATAAGGTCTTGGTGCAGAATTTTCTTCAAGTTTAGCAACTGCTGTAAACAATTTACTCATTGACATACCTGTTGTATTTGCACCAACTTCTGTAGCAAACTCATCTACCCTACCTGTTAAACATTGAGCATCAAATTCTAATGCAACTGCATTACCTATTGCTTGTCCTGCATTAACCATAAGTGCATCATTATTACCATGAGCTGCCAAATCAGTAATTAAAATATCAATATGATTTCTTAATACTTCAATATCTGTTGGAGTAGTAGTAATTACTTCTTGATTAGCTGCACCTTCAGCACCTGCACTTGCTGTTTCAACATTAGAAATACCAAGTTTTGTATAAACTGGAACTCTTGCTGTAACTGAACCTTTAGGACAAGGAACCATATTTATTAATTGTGGCATAACTGCCACCTTATTGAATTGAACTATTGCGCCACCTATCGCTAAACCTAAACCACCTGTGGCAACATCTGTATCTGTATAAGCCATGATTGACCTCTTTCATTCCCTCTATCAACTGCATTATGCCTTCAAGTAGGGATAATTATTATTTAATATAACCTTCTACATTTTCTTCTAAGTGTCTAGTGAAACCATTTGGGTCTTTACTTGCCCACTCAGAAGTGCTAGAATAGCCTCCAAATTCACCTGTAGGAGTAACTCCTGCCCTAGATGGATTGGTTTTACCTGCTGATTGACCAGAGGATTCTAATTCTACAAATTCCTCCAACTCATTCAGCTTCATTGATGAAGCAAATTTTTGCCTATTTTCAGGCAGTTTACCAGTAAGAACCTCTCTGCGAGTAGCTTCATACTCTGTCCATTTATTAGCAGTTCCAGTCAATTTCTCTATCTCTGTGTTCTTTTCAGATACAAGAGTTTCATATTCTTCATTCTTTTTTAACTTTTCTTCTCTTGCTACCTTCCTGTCAGCATCAATAGATGATAGTTGATTTTGGAGTTTCTTCATTTCATCTTTCATAGTATTTCTTTCAGATACTACTTCAGAGAACCTGCTATATGGAACATTATCATTCTTTTCACTAGCTTGTGTGCTAGGATTTGTTTCGCTGTTAGCTTCAGCTTGAGTTACTTTTGTTTCTTCTGACATTTTTACCTCTTTCTGTGAGTGATTAATTGGATTAATATATACATATTAAATTTAATTTATTCCCTTATTTATTTTTAAGGTTAGATTTTAAATGTGCCACCTTTAACATTCCTTTTTATTTTAGATTTTATATACTTTTCAGCAGAGTTATCTAGGAATCTATGTACATGGTCAGGTAATGGTTTACTTCTTGTAGTAATTACTCTGCCTAATCTTTCAAGGCCCTTAACCTTACCACCATGTGCTACTGTTCCAAATGAGAATCCTGAATGTCCTAACTTTACCATCTTCCAATCTCTTAATAAATCTGATGTCAATACTGGTGCTGTACTACCTGAAAATTCACTTGCTTGTCTTTTAAATTTATTTGCCCTTTTATTCTTTCCATACTCAGTTGAATAGTTACCAAACTTTTTACCATATACATCTTTAGCTTCCATAAATATATGCTTCCTGAATTTAGCAACTACATCAGGGCCATACTTAAAAAAGAATTTCTTATCAAGCATTATCTATCAACTCCTGTGCTTCTTCTTGCCTAAAGAATTGGCTTCTAACATCAGATGATGCAAGTTCCCAACTATGTCTGCAATTAATACCACCACCTTCTGTTAATGATGCTGAATATTCACCACCCATTGATTCTATTTGCTTTAATGTAATTGCACCTAATTGTATAGCAGATAAACAGAATGACCTAGTCCTATCATCAGCAGGGCCAATATAAATATACTTAGCTTCTACTGGTGCTTCATTCATCATTAACCTACTAACTGCTCTTGAATAGTTATTCATAGAATCTGTTACTATTCTTTTCATTCCCACATCAGATCCATACCCTTTGCTACTAATTGAAGTTAATATTTGGTCAGCAGTTCTGTTATTTATTATTCCATTAATAACTTCTTGCTTTAATGTGTTACCCATACTTGTCATTTCACCAGTAAGATATTGTTCTGCTGCTGTTAATAATGACCTTAATTCACCTTCTGTAATAGGTGCAAATAATTCTTTTGAACTTAGAAGTGCAGTCATACCATCATCAAATGATGTTAATATAGATGCAGTTTTTAGTTCAACAATTTTACTCATACTAATCTCATTTAATATAGCTAATGCTTCTTTATTTGATTTACCATCAACTAATTCTAATAATCCAATAACAACTTCTTCTTGTAAGCTGCCAAACTTCTTTGATAGTTCTTCTACTTTATCTTGTATTATTTTTTGGTCTGCCACTATACAGGTTTAGTTAGTGCTGCTAATAGTGGTGATGCACCTTCTTCTACTTCAGGAATAGCTTTTCTTTCTGCAAGATAATCAAGTGCATCTTGTCTTTCAGGGAAACCATCAGGATTCATCTGCATTAGTATATCTGCTTCATCAATCAATCCCTTAGACAGTTCCCATTCCCACTTATCTCTTTGCTCTTGCTGTGATAATATATCAGTTGATTCACCAAAGTCCACATTATCTAATTCACCTGCATCAGTCATTTCTTCATTAAGTAGTATTATCTTCTCAATATCAAATAACTTTCTTTCTACTTCTTTCCATCTTACTACATCAGATTTTCTTTCATCTTGCAACTCTTGATTCCTTAACCTTAAAGCAACACCACTTTCAGCAGTAGTACCTTCAGTAAATGAATCAGATAGGTGATATGTTTTAGCTAATAATCTATATGAATCCTGAATAGCAGATGATAATGCAGGTACAGAATTAGGTGGTGCAACTATATTTAATGTTCCATCAACACCTAAATAGTGTATTTGGTCTTGGCCTACATTCAAACTATTCTTATCTATCTGTGATCCATTAGCATATAAATAGCCAAATGATTGGTAATGCACATTAGCATTCTTATTAGTTTCTGCTACATTGATAGCAAAGTTAGTAGATATTAAATCATTAGTAGGCTCAGTATCTAAGTAAGCATACTCAGGCTTACCTTCTCTCCAACATTCAACAAATGGTAATATACCATAAGGATTAATGTGATCAGGATTATCAGGGTCATCATATATCTTCCCATCTTTATTATATATAAATGTATTCTCCTCATCCCAGTAAGCAAACAGTTCAGGAGTAGTATCTAATACAGAACTCTTAGCAGATAATGGATATGTAAAGCCTATTGGTTTAAGTGGGTCATCTCCAAAGTGTGGCTCAAAGTCATGGATAATATCATACTCAATCTTGCCTTCTCTCCAACATGGTTTAACTAATACACTATCTAGTAGATTGGTCATTCTTTCTAATCTCTGTAACTTGAAATCTTTACTATGGAATAAATCAGTTACTTCAGGCTTAGTATAATCTCTTTTTGGTGCTACCATGTACACCATAGAGATTCTATCTATAATTCTTTTAGTGATATTGATGTTACCAATAGGAATCTTTCTTTGTAGTGATGTAGAGAATACTTCTTTAGTATATCCTTCAGTCCTGCCATTGTAATAATTCATGGCATCTTCCCTTCTTATTCTCCACTTATTCTTTGTTTTTTGTTGGAAATCCCATTGAGATTGCTTTATTAATAATTCGCTCAAATGTGGTATCATCTATTTACACTCCATAATTTTGGTTTGACAGCAGGGAACTCCCATTCAATGGAGTATCCAAGAGCATCAGTTAAGTGTGTTAAGTTCTTATTGCTCTTATCTATTTCCCTGCTATTAGGTTTGTTAGTTACTCTTTCTAAATCATTTATCAACTCTTTACAAGATGGATCTATTATCATATTATCTTGTAAAGCTCTATTCATAGCATTAACCCTATTCACAACAACAGGATTAATATGTCTAACTCTCACCTCAAACCCTGCCTGTCTAATTATAGATATATCTGAATACCTTGCTGAACTATGCCTTGCAGCACCAGTTGCATCAGGATAGCAGTAATACTTATTATTTGGATATGTATGCTTAATAGTTTCGCACATTCTTTCAGTTAGGAGTTCACCATCTCCTGTGTGGTGTAAGGCAATTCCTGCGAAAACTCTAACTTGTGGTTGGTCATTGTACTTCTGCCAGAGTACCGAACATTCAGGGGATACATTAAAATCCATCCCCACATAGATAGGGATTTTTGGGTTGTATTTGTATTCTTGGATAATTTTCCTATCAAAGGCATGATATGTTGCTCCTTGTGTTAAGTTTACAAATTGGCCATCTCTGTAGGCTTTTAATAATGTATCATCATAGTTAGATTCTAGTAATTTAATATACTTCTTAGGTAGATACTTATTATCAGTTGTTTTACCATGTACTAGGAATCTATCATCATTAGCATCTTCTACAAATATCTTATGTGAGTAATGGAATCCTTCAGGAGATGTTACTATATATATCTCAGTATTCTCTGCACCTCTCATCCTACCAATAGCTTTCTTAAATGCTATATCACAGTTCTTCCAACTCTCTACATCAAATTCATCAAACCCTACAAATGTATATTCAGCACCAATGATTCTTTGTGGCTTCTGTAACTGGTATATCTTTATATTCCCTGCTGCTGTATGGAATCTATGTTTAGCCTGATTATACTTATATGGCAATCCTATCCTATCTAACATCTCCATAAATGGTTGTACAAACAATTCATCAGCTAAATCATATGTAGGATATATGATCAACCCTGATGACTTACCAGTATTATTAGTTTTCTCAAATAGATTCTTTAGTGAATTTTTTAGGAATACAAATGTCTTACCACTACCAAATCCACCTACTAATCCCTTAATAGGCTTACTAGATGTCAAGAACTGATACTGGTGTGGGAAATAATCTTCTTCTTTAAATCTTAATCTAGGCATCTATAAACTCAATCCCATCTATTGGATTCTCCCAACTAACTTCTGTTTTCTCTGATTGCCCTAGTACCTGCTTACCTAACCATATAAGCATTGTTGTATTACCTCTTTCTGCTGCTCTCCATTGTAGCTGCCTTAATCTTATTTTTCCCTTCTCCCTACCTTTTATCAGAAATTCCGAATAACTCTTTTCAATAAGGTCTGTACTACATCCAAAAAATGCACCTATTTCTGTGTTAGTACAACCGAACCCTGCTAATTGTTCTACCTTATCTGTATCTATATCATATTTCTTTGGTCTTGCCATTAGTTTGCAAAGTTATCTGTTATTTTTAATGCTTCTGTTATTGCTAATTGAAATGCAACCTCATTACTTTTATCACCTGTTAGTAATCCTGACCTTGTTTGCCATTGTACCCACAATAAATAAACTTCTTCTTCTAACTCTAATGTTAGTTTACACCTATCAGGTTTTTTAGGTTTAGGTGGGTCTGCATCATATCCTACTAATTCTTCTTCTGCAAATCCCCAATCAATCAAGTCATCCATATCAAACATATCTGCAAGTACATCAAAATCAAATGATCCTGTGTTCTTGTTTAATCTAACATTTAATTCTTTTTCATCATCATAAGGTAAATCAAGTTCAACACAAGGAACTTTCTTAAACTTTAAATCTTTTGCAACTCTAATTCTTTGATGGCCACCTATTATAACACCTTCTCTATCTTTATGTTTATTAATTATTATAGGGTCAATTATACCGAATTTTTTAATAGATTTCTTTATATCTAAATAGCTTGTCTTAGATAATTGTCTAGGATTGTATTCAGCAAATATTAAACTGTTTATGTCTTTTTGAACTATTTTCTGTATCATTTATGCCCTTAATGATTAGGATTTATTATACAAAATTAACTACCACAAAAATTACTTATTTATTTTTAAGGTAAATTATCCTCTCAACTAATGATTGGCTTATAATAAATTCACTTGATACTACTTTTATTTTCTTTTCATAATTATAATCAGAATGCTTTAACCCTTCCCAATATGCTCTAATAATAATATTCCTGATTTCTGTTGAATTAACCAGTTTATCTACACTATAGAACTTATCTTCTTTTATCTTATCTGTGCAAAGCAAATAGTTTTACCTCTGTTCTAGGTTTATCATTCCTTCCTATATATACTTTTTGTGCTTTTAAACACCCTACATTACAATCATCTTTTATGAATTTATCTTTACCTGAAATGCTGTCAAATACAAACTTTACAAGATTATCTATATCAGGCTTAATTGAATGATAATAATTAGGTGCTGATAATTTTAATCTATCTTTATATTTACCTGTCCTATAATGGGATTTGGGTCTGGGCATATAGAATGTAACATTAGCAAATACATTACCTGATAATGGTTCTTCAGGTTTATGTTCTGCTGCTTGTAAATAGAATTGTTCTTTGTCTTTTTTAGAGGGGTCATAAGTGCCAAACCTGTGGTGTCGGTGTCTTTTTTGTGCTACTGGATCTGCAAATACAGTAAACTCTACCATTTATACCCTTTGAATAAATAATCCTTGAACCAATCAATAAAACATAGAAAATAGTACCAACATAATAAGCAAAATCCTATGAAACATACAAACAAAAATATTCTCCATACATAAAACATATTAATCTCCTTATTGTACTATTCTTACATACATTGGGTTATATCTAGTTCCCTTTTCAAAACTATTAGCCTGTAAAGTAGTATGACTACAAGCATAAAATGTTAAGCAAATTATAACCCCAACCAACAAACCTATGATATACTCTTTTGATTTATCTTTCATATTAATTCTCCTTTTTATCAAATATTATTATAGCAGATGGAAATGGTGCAGGATTTTTACCATCTCCAAACTTCAATCTTCCTTTTAAAAACTTTATATCGGCAGCATAAGGGAATATATAATTATGCCAGTACCTTGTATCTGTTCTTGAAGGAATTAAACATACAACAACAGCACCATTTAAAG
>VTLG01000352.1_pt1 | contig 12407 bp, 27 predicted proteins | sample 4694571 | NCBI WGS metagenome assembly VTLG01 (sample SAMN12604809, study PRJNA352737) | marine metagenome | biome: ENVO:00000447; feature: ENVO:00000209|ENVO:00000569|ENVO:01000036; material: ENVO:00002151; isolation source: viral sequences binned using virsorter ... | reverse complement strand
GTTTCCATAGCAGTCCTCCCAATGTCCACAACTACGAGGACAAGTAGCCCTCTCCTCTAGTGTCAATGTGTATATAGGTCTGCCTTTGTGTTTACCTTTAGTCACAGTCTTGCCAAGCTTCTTGTTCTTCACAGGTTTCAATGCCTGATGAGGATAGAAGTCTACGACCTTGACTGACTTCAAGTAAATAGTTCTGCCATTTTTAATCTTGTCTAGAGATTCTTGTGAGTAATTTTTTTTCATACAAATACACTATGTGATTCGTTAGTCTGTGTCAACCACCAAGCAGGTTTGTCTACTCCCTTTTCCCATTTAGCAAAGTATCTTTTCTCTGCCATGTAATAGTTTCTATATGCTTGTACATAATCATCACACTTGTATTCATCTGGCATACATTGTGGTGGGTCTTGAAAGCCATTGTCTGGAAACATTACTGATTCGTTTACCTCAGCCAAGAGGTCGCAAGCTATCGTTTTAACTATGCGATTTGATTTGTGTGTCTTACCAAACCTTTTTGTAAACTGTTGAGATAGAGCAACTGCGTGATCAAATGCCCATTCGAAGTGAGGCTGAGAGTCACCAACCCATCTAGTCATAGGGTGGTTAGGATATGCTGGTTTGTATAATATAGGTTTCTCTCCTAAGTTTCTTTGGTATGCAGTAGATAACATCTGGCAAGTTTCAAGCAACATCTTGGGTATGTGCTTGTCACATAGCATCTCTGCTGACTTCTCTGGTAGTCTGTCTAAAAAAAATATATTCATCAGTCTCTCCCATATCCTAGTAACCATAGTATGAGGGCAAGAATACCCATAAGTATAGTGGTTATATTTATTGCTCTTTCTCCAGCTTTTCTTTTTTTATCGCTCATTGTGTTTTTCTCCTTGACTAAAATTAAAAATCATGCTATAAGAACCTGTGGTTCCGAGGGGGGTCTATATATTATACTTCTCAAAGACTTCCTTCCATTCGTTCTTTGGTCTGCCACGAGGCTTACCTCGATTAGGTCTGAAGGTAGGCTTACACGCATCATTACAATATTCTTTTTGTTTCTGCCACTTGTTTATTTCAAACACAGTACCACAAGTTTTACAAGTTCTGTTCATCTCTTTGTCCTCCTTGTGAATGATTCTGGGCTACGATTAGCAGTATCAAATACTGCCATAGTAATAATGATTGCAACTATCAGTAAACTATGGACTAATGCCGATATACCAAATGCATATATACTTTCTACAATATACATTCCAAATATCAGCGACCACATACAAGCAAGAAGTTGCATAACCATATGCCTGACTTGTAAATTTTTTATATTCTTCAATGGATTAATACTAGAATCCATAATCAGATTGTAAGTGTGTAATACTTTTTTCATACTACTCTCCTATTATTTTTGTAAGTTCTTCAACAGTAAACTCTGCGTCTAACTGTTCTAGTGTTGTGCAATGATACCCCCAAAGAGGGACTGAGTCAAGGAAAGTGTCTGGAACATTGTAAGTTATTCTGCCTTGATCTTCTAGTTCTTGCATAAAAGAATCACAGTTCCCCTGCTCGAGAGGAACTGTAATACTACCTGTGGATAACCAAATGATAAGTATATACTTCATCTGTTTAACTTTTTACTTCTATTTAATATTTTAAATATTAACAAGTAAAATCTGTATTTGTAATATATTTCTATCATATTAAACCTAATATCCTTTTCTCCATAGCATTGTAATCTGGCAAGTCAATCTTTCTCTGTGGTTTCTTGCGAGGTTTCTTTGCAGGTATGATAGGCTCGGCTTTGTTAGCCTGTATGATAGGAACTATCTGCTGTATTATATCTGCTCGTTGTAGAAACTCCATCATACATTGTTGCGAATGAAACTGATAAGGGACAGGCTCACCTACTGGCTTACTATATGCTACATAGTACATTGGATTATTTGATCCATACTCGTTGACAGAGTCCACTTTTAAGTCTCCATCGCTCATTGAATCGTACCCACGATCTCTGTACCCTAAAGCATTAAGTCTTAGAAGCTCTACTTCAGCTTCTTCTCTTGTTCTAAATGTTTTACCTTTATCTTTTAAGTCCCAGTATGACCGATACTTGTACCCACTACACCCAAACCATTGTTGTGTGTATGTGTAGTTCATTCTCTTACCACAGTTGGCACAATAGATTTTAGGTCTTCCGTTTTTGTCTAGTTCTTGTGTCATTTTTTTTATCCTTTTTTTGTTTTTTCTTTTTAAAATGTTCAATCCAAAATGGATTTGTCTTTGTGTAAAAAGATTTGTTAAACATAAAAGTACCCCTGCCAGTTTTTAGCCGACAGGGGATTCCTTTCTTTTTGTTAAGCTGATCCTGCTACTGATGATAGCACGATAACATTTGGTGCTTCAGTCGGCATATCAAGATTGCCATCTAAAGCATTGTTTAGCTTGTTGATTCTGAACTGTGCTTGAGGTGTCAAAGCAAGGGCAGTATTGTTTCCTGCTCCTCGTATCTGTGCCTCAATAGGTTTCATCATCTTACCAAGTGGCGACTCAAGCAGTCCTTCAACACTTCGTATCTTTGATAGTATGCCACGCACATCATTGTAATAACCTTGTCGTTCTTCTTGAAGATCAGACAAAGCATTAGCCATTCTATCACGAAGTATCTTCTCTTGCTTGATGGTATTGAAATCACCCAAGTCGTGTATTGCCAATCCTTGAGAATGACAATCAACATTCAGTCTGATACATACCTTGTCGTTGAAGTTATCAACCACCCACTTAGTATATGCTTCGTGAGCATTGACCTGTGAGTCATACTCCCTCTGCCTATGATAAGACATTCGTCTATAGTTGTCATTGATTTCATGATTCTTAAAACCAATACCTTTTTCTTTCAGGTAATCGTGATTGATCAACTCGAATGTGTCCCTACTAGGATAGGTGTTGAATCTAGCAGTAGCATCTTCTCTAGTCTCCATACCATCTGCTGATATAGATACAAGATTGAAGTGTACGCAATCATCAAGATGAAAGTGTTCTCTCGTGTGCGACCACCTGCCACTACTGCTTATTGTATTCTTGAAGTAGTCATCTTCTTTAGACTTGAAATCCTCAAGAGTTAGGTCTGAAACAGATTTGTTTCTGGGTAAACCAGAACAATTCCATTTGTTTCTATCAGCTATCTCACGCATAGCATTGACCTCAGCTTGAGGTGTGTGTGCTGTGATATAGCGATTAGCCACATTCCACGCATTACGATATGCAGTATCCCATTGACTTTTGTTTTCGTCATAGGTTTCCTTGTGATCGCTGGGTAGATTGTGGATAGTTTTCAAAGCGTGTGGAAGAATGATATTCTCTTTCACATCTTTGTCTATCAAAGTTTTAGCCATATGTACCTCCTTTGGTTAGGCATTAAAACTATCCTTAGTATCCCTGATTCGTTTCGTTATGTCAAGTAATAAAAAAGCCCCACCATATTTCTATGGCAGGGCTTGAAGAACTTAAAGTGATTCCCGTTGATTACAGCCACCTAGCTACGGGATTAACTAGGTGGCGATTCCTATTGGAATATTTACACTACCTCTTTCTTAAAGAAGTCAAGTGTTTGTGTCTGTGGCTCTGGGTGTAAAGTCCAAGGCTTTTTCTCAGTAGACTGTGCATTGAGTTCACCAATAAACTTTGGATTGATAAGCTGACCAAGTATTATTCTCGCCATATTTTCGGCATTATCTTTTTCCATCATTGGAACTCTGATAACTAATTCAACTTCGCCTAACTTATCATCATTGTCACCAAACTTATACTCGCCAGTTTTTACTTTGACTTTGTAGTGCATATCGTGATGCCAAGTATCTCCCATATTATTCACCCCCTTTCGCTAGTATCTTGCGTTTGTATAGAAAGTATGCGATATGATTCAACCACATACTTACTACTTGTGGATCTCGAGCCAACCTAACTGCCTTGCAACAGTTTTGTATATGCTTTCTGTTTCTAGCATAGGTTGTTCTGCTAATCCTGAATGGTACTTCTTTGTTGATATATGTTCTCATAAATCCTCCAATACAAAGACTTTTACTATTAGTCTGATTACGATATATGAAACCAACATCAAACCTAGAAACAGTTCCCCAATAAAAAAGAAACCACAACTAAGCAAAGCCAGTAAGACTATAAAAAATACTTCAATATATTTCATTCCTCCACCTCAGCTTTCTTGATGATTGATTCTCTGCCACCATCAGAATTTACAAAAGTCAATTCGATTGGTAGCATAACCTCACCTTGACTATCACATTGTGGACAGTCGGCTTGGTCTATATCTTCACCGAGTAAATCTTTTACTCGAATGAATCCGTTGCCCTCACATCTTGGGCATATTGTGTTTGTCATTTCACTCATAATTTACCTCCCGTTAAGTGATTGATATTAATAGCTTATTTGAGTCGCTGAGCTTTGTCAAGGCATAAAAAAAGGGCTGACAGTTTACACCATCAGCCCTTAGTTATTTATATGTTTCATACTGCTATACCAACAACGATTGCAAAAATTATAATAGTCGCTATCGTGTCGAACTTTGTCTGTTGTTTGTCGTTCATAAGTTATCCTTTCTAAAGTTTATAAAGATATCTTATTGTCTCTGTGTCTCTGTGTCAAGTCGTATGTAAGAAATAATTAAAAAAAAGACACAAAAAAACCCCCTAGAAATTAATCTAGGGGGTTAATTTTTAACTAGCTTTTTTCTTAAGCTTTTCAGTTTCTAAAGATATTCCTGTATCTTTATCTTTAATAACTAACTTAGCTTCTTGATCCGCAAAATTTTCTATTGCTTCAGCTTTTACATTTCCTATTACTTTTTTACTTTTAAATATTTTAGGAAGTTTAACTTTATTCAATAGTATTTTTTCACTATTAAAATCTCGAACTAAGTTTTTACCTATTTCTAAAGTCTGTTCAGATGCTTTACCTGATTCATCAAAAGAACCTGAATAAACAATATATTCATCAATTATATCAGATGTCTTATTAACTATCTCAAGTAATTCAGGGTTAGTACGCAATGCCAAAACTTCTGATATTAACAATTCATTAATTTGCTTGAATTTGCCAATTATTCCATCAGGTTTATTTTTAGTATTACCACCAATTACAACAGAATAAAAGTTATCTATTGCTCTAGTGGGTACTGATTGCTTTGCCTCTACTTTATTAGGAATAGAAACTCCATTTTCATCAGTAGTCATAGGAACTAACTCATTTTGGTTAGCAATCATATCACCAGCAAGCCATTCATTTTTAATAGTTTTCTTACCAGATTTATATGAAGCTGTACCATTTTCTAAAGCCATTGAAACATTAGGGTTGAAAGTATCAACAATAAGATTTTTTAAAACTCTCTTTTTAAGATTTTTATAATAATCTTGTTGCATAACTTCTTTAGTCTGATCAGCCAATTCATCATAAAGAATTGATAAAGTAGACTGAGCCGATATCATTACTTTTTGCTTAGATAATTCATCACTAAATAAAGTATTAAGTTTTAAAGTAAGATCTCTTATAGTCTGTTCTCTAGATGTTTCAAAGGTTGAAGCCGTATCCATATAATTATCAATAATGGAATGAGCTTCTTTCCATTCAACTTTAGATTGATAATGTTTTAATTCTTTATCAAAGAATTTAGTTTCTTTAGTCATAATTTAAGTTTCCTTATTTAGAGTTAAGATTAATTTTTAGTTAGATTTTTAACGCAACTTAAACTGACTAATCAGATGTCTTAAACCAGAAATAAAACTTTTAAAAAAAGAAACTTTGCAAGTAATTACATATTCCTAAAGATCATAAATTGATCTTATATTATTCACTTACTAAGTCAAATCAATTTATATATAATTTTTATACATAATAAATTACTAGGGTTACGCAACCTTAGAGCAACGCAACCCCAAAGCCACGCAACCCTGAATTTTCCACGCTATATTACCAAAGCCATATTAGGTATATCATTATGGTATATATCAAGCTGATATAGGTAATAGCCATAGGGGGGTTATAAAAGAAACATAATATTTTTTAATGGCATTAAAAATATACGCTTTTTTATTTGCTTGAGTTATCCACAAGTTATTAACCAAAATAATTTTTAAGGGCTTGACTAAAGGTCTTTTTTATGATACCATTGGCATTTTTGTCTAAGTCCTTGTATTTATTGTATAGTATGCAGGGTGCCACCCCCGTGTACCCCTATATATATACGGTGCTATGTGAAAATTTCTAAATATCTTTGTAAACCACTTTGGTGGCCACATTAGTATAGACTCCTGCGGGCATTTACCTATGGAGTCCCTAATAGAAAATACATATAGGACCCTCGGGGAGGACCCTAATATCATTATACACCCCTATTTCGATTTTGTCAATAAAAAAATTAAAAAATGTATTGACAGAATCGCTATCTATATGTATAATATATATAATTAGTAGTTACCAAAGGGTCACACACAATCTAAACCATGGACATTCACGGTAACTACATGAAATATAACGAATTTTTTGTATGGCGATAAGAAGATTTACGAATTATTGGCGACCTAGCCATTATCATCGCTTTGATGAAGACCATTTTAACAGTATATTTAGGAAAAAATCTAAAAAAACTAACGATAACCAGTGCGAACAATCGAAGAAGACATCATATCCTGGTCAAAAGACTTCTTAGAACTGCCAAACAAAGAATTAGGAGACAAGCCTGTATGTCCCTATGCTAAACAAGCAAGGATATCTGGGCAAGTTAATATAGTTGTAGAAGAGTCTGGCGAAAAATTACTAGAAACAGTTGTTAACCAGTGTAACAACTTTAAACAATCTGGTAAAAAGATATGCATAGTAGCATGTCCAGACCTAGAAACAACAGCAGATGAACTAGAAGATTATGTTCACGCACTTAATCATGTATTTGTACCACAGGATGTATACCTAATGGCATCACATCCTGGAGGATACGAGGAACCAGTTGAATTTTTAGAAAATACAGACTGGTTACCAGACAACGAGTTTCTAATGGTTTTAATACAACCATTTGAAGAGTTAGAAAAGGCCAGTTCTAACTTAAAAAAAATAGGATTTTATAATACTTGGCCAGAAGACTACTATGAATCCACAGTAAATAAACGTAAAACATATAGGAGATTAAGATTATGCCAGGCATGAGAGGTATGAAAGGTAAAAAACCAATGAGAAAAACGGCTAAAAATAAAAATAAGAATAATAAAAAAAACGGAAAAAAAAAGTAACTAAAGCATCTAAGAAAAAAGGATTACTAATAGTAATATCATGACGACATTTGCAGAACTAGCAGAACTACTCAAAATTAAATCTAAGGAGCAAGCCCATGCAACTAGATCTAAGACTAGAACTACCCGACAAGCAAAGAGAATCAAAAAAGAAGATAGAGCTAATGTGTAAAAATTGTGATCATAGTTGTCACTGCAGTAACGGAGGACAATGTTCCGTATGTGCATGTGCAAACTGTGAGCACAATGCATTAGATGATTTTTACAATAGGTTAAACAATGGCGAAGAAAAATAAAAAAAGTAAGAAAAAAGGAAAAGCTATACCCACTAATCCTAAACTTTATGCCCAAGTAAAAGCAGAGGCAAAGAAGAAGTTTACAGTATATCCATCTGCTTATGCTAATGGCTGGCTAGTCAGAACGTATAAAAAAAGGGGTGGCGGATATAGGACTGCATAATGGCCAAACCAAAAGGAGGATTAACAGCCTGGTTTGGCAAAGGACCCAAAGGAGATTGGGTTGATATAGGTGCTCCTAAAAAAGGTGGAAAGTTTCAAGCTTGTGGACGTAAGTCTGCAAAAGGATCTAAACGAAAGTATCCAAAATGTGTGCCAAGATCTAAAGCAAAATCTATGACACCAGGACAAATTAAAAGTGCAGTTTCTAGAAAAAGGTCTAAAGCACAAGGTGTAGGAGGTAAACCTACAAATGTTAAAACAATTGTAAAAAGAAAAACAAGTGGTAGCAAAAATCGCAACAATAAAAGAAAAACTAAAAAAGGGTAAAAAGCTAGGGTTCTCTGAAAGAGCTAGAGCAGTCAACAAAGGACTATTACCAAGCAAGGCAAAAAATGGCAAAAGATCCAAAAGTAGGAACAGGTAAAAAGCCAAAAGGGTCTGGCCGTAGATTGTATACGGATGAGAATCCAAAAGATACAGTAAGCATAAAGTTTGCTACCCCAGCTGATGCAAGAGCAACAGTTGCTAAAGTAAAAAAAATAAAAAAACCATACGCCCGTAAAATACAAATCTTAACTGTTGGTGAGCAACGTGCTAAGGTGATGGGCAAAACAAAAGTAGTAAGTATTTTTAAACAAGCTAAACTATCATTAAAAAGGACACACAATGCGAAACAAACCAAAAAAGCCTAACGGTAAAAAAAGATTAACAGACAAACAAATGAAAATAGCCCGTGTTGCGGAGCCTAGAGATAGAATTACCGCTGTGGATTTTGCAAAATTAAGAAAAAATAAAAATAGATCTGTTGTATAATAATTATGGCAACAAGACGAAAGAAAACTCCTGCCTGGCAAAGGAAAGAGGGTAAAGACCCAAAAGGTGGATTGAATCGAAAAGGAGTTGCATCTTATCGTAAAGCTAATCCAGGTAGTAAATTACAAATGGCAGTTACTACTAAACCAAGTAAATTAAAAAAAGGATCTAAGGCTGCTAAGAGACGTAAGTCATTTTGCAAACGAATGGAAGGCATGAAGAAAAAATTAACTTCTAAAAAAACTGCAAGAGATCCTAATTCAAGAATTAATAAGGCATTAAGAAAATGGAACTGTTAAAGGAGAAAATTATGGAAAAAGTAAATAAAATTATAGAGTGGGTAAAGAACTATGATAGCTGGGCAAAGAAAGATTACATCAAAGCTGGTGTGATTGCAGTAATTGTTTTAGCTGTTATTATTAGTATCTTTAGCTAAAATGCTATTAGATAAAAAAGATAGCAAAGAACTAACAGATAAACAAAGAACATTTCTATCTGTTTTATTTTCAGAGGCAGATGGAGATCCTAGAAAAGCTGCAGAGCTTGCAGGATATGCCCCAACATCATACCCAAGAGTTGTACAAGGATTAAAAGATGAAATTATTGAAAGGGCTGAATCAGTTTTGGCAGCACACTCTCCACAAGCTGCACTTGGTATTAGTCGTGCTCTTAATGACGATGGATCTATTCCTGGTGCTAATATCAGAATGGAAGCTGCGAAGCAAATATTGGATCGAGTCGGTTTGGTTAAAAAAGAAAAAATAGATGTTAATGCAAAAGTTGCTCATGGCATATTTGTGTTACCCGCAAAAGAGGCATGAGTCTAGGATTAAAGAAAAGAGTTTCACGAACCATTCCTTTTGGTTACAAAGTTAACGAAGAGGATGATAAATTATTAGAGCCAGTCCAAGAGGAACTTGAAGCTATAGAACAAGCAAAGCAATATATTAAAAGTTGTTCCTATCGAGAAGTTGCTGGTTGGATGCAAAGAAAGACAGGCAGATATATATCTGCTCCAGGTTTAATGAAAGTGTTGAAACGAAGTGAGTAGTGGCCCAAAAGATAAAAATGTACCTTTAAGAAGAGTTACAAGAATGTACAATAACTTAAATAAAAAACCAAGGTATCTTTCTAGGGCATTAAATCCAAATACACCTACTACAAAGAATAATGAAACAGTAAGACTTTCTTCAGGTAGTGATGATAAAGGACCTTACATATTTCCAAATGTGGTCATGAAAGATGGTAAACTTCATAAATTTAATTCTATGAAAAAAGCCTTTAACTATTCAAAAGATAATAATCTTTTATTAAGATTTAAAAAAGATGAAGACGCAAAATATTTTGCTAGACATTTTTCTAAATTAATAGATAGTAAACGTAATGCTAGATGATGTATTACCACCTAAACCTAAAAAGAAAAAAGTAGCCAAAGCAAAAAAATCAGCTAAGGCTAGTATTAGTGATATAGCTAAACAAGTAAAAAAAGCAAAAGATAATTATCACAATGCACAAAAAAAATTAAAAAATAAAAAAGAAGCTCTAAAAAAAGCAGACGATATATTAGAAAATAAACAAAATATATTTGTTGAAGAAGAGTTTGATGATGTTCCACCAAACGTAAAAGAAGCTGTAAAAGAACAAGAGATAGTATTTGAACCTAATGAAGGTCCACAGACACAGTTTCTAGCAGCATCAGAACGAGAAGTATTTTATGGTGGAGCAAGAGGTGGAGGTAAATCATATGCAATGCTTATTGATCCACTACGATATTGTGATAAACAAAAACATAGAGGTTTATTACTAAGACGTTCAATGCCTGAGTTGAGAGATTTAATTAATCATTCTCAACAACTATATCCAAAAGCTTATCCTGGTGCTAAATGGAGAGAGCAAGAAAAAGAATGGCGATTCCCATCTGGTGCTAAAATAGAATTTGGATATGCAGAAAATACAACAGATGCTCTTAGATATCAAGGACAGTCTTATACTTGGATAGGAATAGATGAGTTACCACAATATCCAACACCTGATATTTATAACTTTCTAAGGTCATCTCTTAGATCAGTAGATCCAGAGATACCAGTATTTATGAGAGCAACAGGTAACCCAGGCAACGTAGGATCTACTTGGGTAAAAGAAATGTTTGTAGACCCAGCAGTTCCTAATACAAAGTTTGATGTAGAAATACAAACACCAGTTGGTAATAAAAAAATAACAAGAAGATTTATACCAGCTAAGTTACAAGATAATCCATATCTGATGCAAACAGAGGATTATTATATTATGCTAGCTTCTTTGCCTGAAGTACAAAGAAAGCAGTTTCTAGATGGAGACTGGAGTGCGTATGAAGATGCAGCCTTTCCAGAATTTAATAAAGATGTACACGTTGTAGAACCGTTTGACATTCCAAGAAACTGGCATAAGTTTAGAGCATGTGACTGGGGTTATTCTTCACCTGCTTGTGTTCTTTGGTTTGCTATAGACTTTGATAATAATCTTTGGATCTATAGAGAACTATACACAAAAAAAGTTACAGCAGATTTATTTGCACAACAAGTTTTAAATTTAGAACAAAAAGAATATATAAGATATGGAGTTCTAGATTCAAGCACCTGGGCACGAAGAGGTGATGTCGGTCCAAGCATTGCAGAGACAATGATTAATTCAGGGTGCAGATGGAGACCATCAGATAGATCACCAAGAAGTCGTATCAACGGTAAACTGGAAATACATAAACGACTATCAGTTAGAGATAAAGGAGATGAAACTAAACCTTCATTATTTATTTTTAATAATTGTATAAACTTAATACGAACACTACCTCTTTTACCATGTGATAAAAATAATCCAGAGGATGTTGATACGCACGCAGAAGATCATGCATATGATGCATTACGATATGGATGTATGTCTCGCCCCATCAATCCACAAGGATCTGGATTTTCAGACTTTGGACATAATAAACAATATACCCCAGCAGATAGGATGTTTGGATACTAATGGATGTAGATGGAAAAAAATTAAGAGTTGGATTTCAAGATCTAACTATTGAGATAAGAGACGCAGATTTTAGAACAGATAATCTAACAGATTGTTATGGTCACTATCTTCAGCGAGAAAATAAAATACAAATAAATAAAAATTTAGAACCACACGATTTGTTAAATACAGTTCTTCATGAATGTTTACATGCGTGTTGTTATGTTGGTGGACTTACAACTAAATCTAATCCATTATCAGATGAAGATAAAGAAGAAGTTGTTACTAATACATTAGCCAACCAATTACATATTGTCTTACGAGATAATCCATGGCTCTTAAAATTTATCCAAGAGTCAATATCTAAAACTAAAAATAAGGAGAAATAAAATGGACATCATGAAAAAATACAAACAAGGTGATTTAGATGAAGTTCCTAGTGCAAAAACTGGTAACGATCCTATGAACCTTCCTGCTGATGAAGTAGGTGGAGAAAATGTTGACGCACCAAAAATTAAAACTAATATGGTAGACGGCAAAATTTTTTCAATGGCTGACGAAAGAGATTACTAATTTAAGGATTCAAAATGGATACTACTGATGAGACTGTAGCTTTATCTGACGAAGCAACTACGGAAGAAGTTGGACAAGAATACGGTGGTCTTTCTGGTTACATAAAAGCAAAATTTGTAAGAGCAGAAGATGCACGTCTTTTTGATGAGAGTCGTTGGTTAAGAGCATACAGAAACTATAGAGGAATCTATGGTTCTGATATGACTTTTACAGAGCGAGAAAAATCAAGAGTATTTGTTAAGATAACTAAAACAAAAGTATTAGCAGCCTTTGGCCAACTGATAGAAGTTTTATTTGCAAA
>VTLG01015991.1_pt1 | contig 12408 bp, 14 predicted proteins | sample 4694571 | NCBI WGS metagenome assembly VTLG01 (sample SAMN12604809, study PRJNA352737) | marine metagenome | biome: ENVO:00000447; feature: ENVO:00000209|ENVO:00000569|ENVO:01000036; material: ENVO:00002151; isolation source: viral sequences binned using virsorter ... | reverse complement strand
CTAATACCCTAATTCATGCTCAAAAACTGGCTGCGTTGTCTCATTCTACACCACTTACCCATAATGCAGGACTAAGAGTATATGAAAAACCAAATCCTGAATGTGCATATGTAATAACTGTTGATGTTTCCAGAGGACTTAATAGTGATTACTCTGCGTTTGTGGTAATGGATGTATCAGAACTTCCTTATAGACAAGTTGCAGTATTTAGAGATAATGAAATAAAACCAATGCAGTTTCCTTTAATAATTCATAAAGTAGCAAAGGCTTATAATCTTGCATATGTGATGATAGAGGTTAATGATATAGGAGCTCAGATTGCAGATGCAATGCAATTTGATATGGAGTATGATAATCTAGTTATGACTACACAACATGGTCGAAATGGTCAAATTGCAGGAGGTGGTTTTTCTGGAAAAAAGGCACAGTTAGGTGTTAGAACAACTAAATCACTTAAAAAGATAGGATGTTCTAATTTGAAAACTCTTATGGAAGATGATAAATTATTGATATGTGATTTTGATACTATTGCAGAGTTATCTTCTTTTGTTGTTAAGGGGCAGTCATATGAAGGTTCTGACGGCAACTCTGATGACCTAGTGATGTGTTTAGTACTCTTTGCATGGTTGACAGACCAGACTTATTTCAAGGAATTGGTCAATTTAGATATTCGTAAACAATTATGGAGTGAGAAACAAGAATTGGTAGATCAAGATATGGCCCCATTTGGATTTGTATTGGATGGTATTAATGATGAACATGGGGAAAGGATTGGAGAAACTATAGATGAATATGGTTCGGTCTGGAATCCAGTAGTAACTTCTAATAGAGAATATTTAGAGGATTGGTGATAATTCAATCTCATTTTTTAATTTAGACTCACAGTTTAAACATACAATTTTATTTTTTTGTATCCGTTCCAAAATCGGTATCCTGAGTCTTTCTCTGAGTCCTTTCTGTCTTGAAATGATTCTGATCTCTTTGTTGTCAGGGTAGAATGCCAACGTACACGTTTCTGTTTCCCCACAGTATATACACGATTTATCTGCAAGTAATTCGTTAATCCATATATCACGTTTCCTACGAGCCTTTCTAACTCCTTCTTTGATTGTTTTCTTGTATTTGTGGTAATGTGACAATTTTTATCTCCATGAAGAGCCTCTTGCCCAATATGTTAATGTTGTTCTTTTTCCTTTAGTGACAGGAGTTACTTTGTGTGCCATTAAAGAATTTATAATTAAACCCTCACCTGAATCAAACTTTGCATTTTCATTATCACCAATCGTATAAAATTCACCGCCCTCATATGGTTCTTCAGATAAATTAAGAAGGCAAGTAAGTTTCAAATCATATAATCTATTACCACTAGCGTCCATATGCCAACCATATTCATCATTTGTTTTATACACATTATAATTTAATGAATCTAAATGAAACTGCCAATATATATCAAATCCAAAAAATTCATTATTTACTTCTTGACATTTATATAGCCAAGGATGTAATAATTCCATTAATGGTACACATTGAACAATAAAAAATTCTCCCTTTTTATATAAGGAGGTTGTTTGTGCCTCTTCTTTTTTTAAAGGAAACTCTTTAATTTTTTTATTTATTTCTTTTACTTGTTCATGTGTAAAACATGGAAAAGTAATAACTGGAATTGGATTCATATAATTATTTATAACACAAAAATGTTATAAATACCCTCTCTGAAAATCCCTAAAAGTATAAATACTTTCAATAACATTTCTATTTAAGGAGATTGGAATGGCGTTTCAAGTTTCACCTGGCGTACAGGTAACAGAAAAAGACTTAACAAACGTAGTTCCAGCTGTCGCAACATCGATTGCTGGTATAGTTATGGCCGCAGAAAAGGGGCCTACAGATTCTATAACTGCAATCTCATCTGAAGAAGAGCTAGTATCCATTTTTGGAGAACCACAATCAACCAGTAATCAATTTGAAGATTGGATGAGTGCAGCTGCTTTTCTAGGATACGGCAATGCATTGAGGGTGGTTCGACCCGCAAGTGGTGCCGTAAATGCTCGTACAACTGGTACTGCACTTTTGATTAAGAATAATAGTCACTATAAAGATGGTGATGGTACTACAGGCCCTTATAATGATGGGTCTGCAAATATAGGACAATGGGCAGCTAGGACTGCCGGAGCATGGGGTAACAACTTAAAGGTTGCCATGTGCCCAAAAGCAGCTGAATTTGAAGAAACATTTTCAGGTTCTGCTGGAACCGCAGGGGTAACTACTGGAACTCCTGCAGCTGGAGCAGTCACAGTCGGTATTGATACTGGTGGTGGTTCTTCTGGTGATGGTACTGCAAAGTTCAATGTCGGAGATATTGTTCACTTTCATGAAGCAGATGGTTCTGAGTATAAAGTAACAGCAATTTCGGGAAATAATCTTACTATTGAAAGATATGGTACTGCAAATACTGCTGGTGGATTAAGGTCTGCTCTTTCAGCAGCAACTAATGTTCGTAGGAGATGGGAATATTACGATCAATTTTCCGCAGCTCCCGGCACATCAACATGGGTCGAAGGTAGAACTGGTGTTTCTACAGGAGATGAGATGCACATCATTGTAATAGATGAAGATGGTGGTATTTCAGGAACAGTTGGTGAAATTTTAGAAAAATACGAAGCTGTATCTAAAATTTCAGATTCAAGAACAGCAGAAGGTGCAACTAATTATTATCCAGATGTACTTTTTAATAGTTCATCCTACATTTATTGGATGGATCATCCAAGTGTTAGTACAGGATATGGTAATACTGCAGCTGCACAGGGTACTACATTATTCTCTGCTCAGTCTGAAGTAATTACTTCAGTTTCACTTGATGCTGGTGTAGATGATTATGCACTAACAGAAGGAGAAATTAAAGATGGAATTGATCGATTCAAAGATACTGAAACAGTCGATTTAAACCTTTTCATTTGTGGTAAGGCCTCTGCAACTAAAGCAGGAAATGCTCTGGATATGTGTACTGATAGAAAAGATGCAGTTGCATTCGTTTCACCAGAACTTTCAGATGTTGTAAATGTTGCAAATGAAATGACACAAACATCAAATGTCAAAGCATTCTTTGACGGATTAACATCAACATCCTATGGTATGTTCGATAGTGGTTACAAATACACATATGATAAGTACAATGACACTTATCGGTATATTCCACTAAACGGAGATATGGCAGGATTATGTGCAAGGACAGATCTTGTTGCAGATGCATGGTTCTCACCTGGCGGATTTAATCGTGGACAAATAAGAGGAGTTGTAAAACTTGCTTATAATCCACAGAAAGCTAACAGAGACATCTTGTATCGTGCAAGAATAAATCCAATATGTTCATTCCCAGGCCAAGGTACAATCTTGTATGGGGATAAAACTGCACAATCAAAACCAAGTGCGTTTGATCGTATCAACGTAAGACGATTATTCATTGTATTAGAGAAAGCAATCTCAACCGCAGCTAAATTTCAGTTGTTTGAATTCAACGATGAATTTACAAGAGCAGGATTTAGGAATATGGTTGAACCTTTCTTGCGTGATGTACAAGGTCGTAGGGGAGTTACAGATTTCCTCGTAGTATGTGACGAATCAAATAACACAGGAAGTGTGATTGATCGTAACGAGTTTATTGCTGACATTTTTGTTAAGCCTGCTCGGTCTATTAACTTTATTTCATTAAACTTCATTGCCACGAAAACTGGTGTTGCGTTTAGTGAAGTAGTTGGGGCATAGGGGGAAACATGGCAAACATAAATGACTTTAAAGCAGTACTAAAAGGTGGAGGAGCTAGAGCTAATCAGTTTCAAGTCACTATGCCTTTTCCAGGCTTTTCGGCACAAGGTGGAGAAACAAGACAAATGTCTTTTCTTTGTCAAGCAACTAACTTGCCTGGCATGACAATAGGTGAAGTTGATGTTAAGTTTCGTGGTCGTTCTTTGTATATTGCAGGGGATAGAACATTTGAAACATGGACTACAACTATTATGAATGATACTGATTTTGCAATCCGTAATGCATTTGAAAGATGGATGAATGAAATCAATTCTATGTCAGATAATAGTGGATTGGAAAATCCATCTGACTATATGGTTGATGCATTTGTTGATCAATTAGATCGTGCTGGAGAAGTAATTAAGTCTTACACCTTCAGGGGATTGTGGCCAACAACTATTGGAAATATTGATGTAGCATACGAAACAAATGATGCTATAGAAACATTTGACATAACCTATCGTTACCAATTTTTTGAAACAAATACTACTACTTAACATTTCGTATAAATATTTACATTGATAAATTGAATACGGAGTGTTATGGCACAATTATTTGGGTTTCAAATTACTAGAACTTCTAAGGAAAAGGGAGAACAACCTAGTTTTGTTCTCCCCGATCCTGAAGATGGGGCAACTACCTCTGCTGGTTTTTATAGTGAATTTTTAGATATAGAAGGTCAGGCTAAAAATGAATCTGATCTTATTAGAAGATATAGGTCAACTTCAGAACATCCAGAATGCGACCTCGCAATCGAAGATATTGTCAACGAATCTGTAAATACAGAGGAATTAAAAGCCCCTGTATCTCTTAATACTGACAATCTCCCCTATTCACCAAAAATCAAGCAAAGAGTTAAAGAAGAATTTGATCAAGTTTTAAACTTATTAGATTTTGAAAATAAAGCACACGATATTTTTAGAAGATGGTATATTGATGGAAGGGTTCATTATCATAAAATTATAGATGAAAATGACCCACAAAAAGGAATACAAGAATTAAGATTTATTGATGCTTTAAAGATAAAAAGAGTAAGAAAAGTAGATAAGGACATAACTAAAAAAGGTTCACCTACTGTTAAAATATTAGAAGATTATTATGTATATAATGAACAAGGATTAACAGGGAAAACTGGTTCAAGTAATGTTGGTGGTACAATTAAAATTACTGCTGATGCTATTGCACATTGTCCTTCTGGATTATTTGATCCATCTAAGAACATGGTTCTTTCTTACTTACATAAAGCAATCAAGCCTGTCAATCAGTTAAGAATGATTGAGGATGCGGTAGTAATCTATCGTATTGCAAGGGCTCCAGAACGAAGGATTTTTTACATAGATGTTGGAAATCTACCTAAAGTAAAGGCAGAACAATATCTAAAAGATGTTATGAATCGTTATCGTAACAAGTTGGTGTACAATGCATCTACTGGTGAGATACGAGATGACAGACAACATATGAGTATGTTAGAAGATTTCTGGCTTCCTCGTAGAGAAGGTGGAAGGGGAACAGAAATTACTACATTGCCTGGAGGTTCAAATTTAGGTGAAATAGATGACATACTATATTTTCAAAAGAAATTATACAGATCCCTAAATATACCTATTAGTCGTTTAGAAACGGAGAGTGGGTTTAATTTAGGTCGTGGTGCTGAGATAACAAGAGATGAAGTAAAATTCACTAAGTTTGTTCAAAAACTGCGAAGGAAATTCAATATTCTTTTCAATAATATTCTTAAAACACAATTAATACTCAAGGGTGTTCTTGCAGAAGAAGATTGGTTAAGTATCAAGGATAATCTTTCATATCATTATATGAAGGATGGACATTATGCAGAAATGCGAGATATGGATCTATTGCGTGACAGACTAGATGTCCTAAATACAATAGAACCCTATATTGGACAATATTTTTCTAAAAATTACGTTCAAAAACAAGTATTCAGAATGTCAGATGATGAGATTGATTCCATGCAAAAAGAAATGGATTCAGAAACACCAGCTGGTGGAGAAGATGAAGAAGAATATTAAACCTTTACGGAGATAAATTATGAGTGAATTACCAGATATGATTTCAGCAGTAGTACAAGACAATAAAGTTGATGCAGAATCACACTTTAAGAGTACAATGGCACAAAAAATAGGAACTGCATTAGATTTAAAAAGAGTAGAAGTTGCAAATTCCTTAATACAAGGACAAACAGAACCAGAACCAGCAGAAAATACTGCCGATGAAAAAGTTTAAAGAATTCAATACATGGGTCGTAGAGAAGGATGAACATAAGAAATCATCTACTTACAAGAAACTTACACCTAAAATGAAAAAGGCAGTTGATGATACTTTTTCTTCAATGGAAAAACAGCCAGGTGATTTTCTGAAAACATTTGATAAGAATGTAGAGAAAGTTGCAAAAAAACATGGTGTTAAAGTTAAAGATATTATGAGTTATTTTGACAAAGAAATGCTAACAATTTAGGATAAACTATGGCAAATTCAATTACAAATTCACAAGGTAGAAGTGTATTACATATAGACACTACCGATGGATCAATAACATTAGCAGAACTTAAAGCAACTAATGAAGCTACTCCTGTATCTGCATCGATTGTCGAAATTTTCTGGCAAACCGCGGGTTCAGTCGCAATAGATAGGGATGGTACTGCTGTTCATTCATTTACAGGAACAGGACATTGGAATTTAGGTGCAGCTGGAACTGTTTTGTCAGGAGATAATACAGATGATATAGGTATTACAATAACTGGTGATTCCTATGCAGTTATTATTGTCCATAAACAATACTCAGGAGGGTAATAGATGAAACTAATCACAGAAATGTATGATGATTTTGAACTTCTTACTGAAGGTAAGGATGGTAAAGATCTAAAAATTAAAGGGGTTTTCATGCAGGCCGAGACTAAAAATAGAAATGGTCGAATGTACCCACTTGACACTTTAATGAAAGAAGTTAAGCGATATAATAAGGAACTTGTAGAACCAAAACGTGCTTTTGGAGAGTTAGGACATCCTGACGGCCCAACAGTCAATTTGGACAGGGTTTCTCATTTAATCGAAGAACTATATCCCGAAGGTAATAATATCATTGGGAAAGCAAAGATTCTTGACACACCTAATGGTAAAATAGTCAAAGAATTGCTAAATGCAGGTGCAAAACTTGGAGTCTCTAGTAGAGGAATGGGAACACTTGAAAAGAGGGGTCAAACTAATGTAGTTAAAGACGATTTTTATCTTGCAACAGCAGGAGACATCGTTGCTGATCCGTCTGCACCAGAAGCGTTTGTGGAAGGAATTATGGAAGGAAAAGAATGGATTTGGGATAATGGAATTCTTAGGGAATCCGAAGTTGCCCGCATTCAGAGAGTTGTTTCCGAAAATAAAAAGCTTGAAGCTTTTGAAATGTTCCTTTCAAAACTCTAATTTTATAAATATAATTAATCAAAACTTTACAAGGAGACTTAAAATGTCTGAAGAAACTAAAGAAATGGATGAATTGGAAGAGGCGGACAAATCTACTGCAAAAGTTGTTAAACACGAAGTTGGCGATGATGAGCAGGGAGATCCAGATATGGATAAAGGTATGAAGAAAGCTGCTGACAATAAAACCAAAGGAAAAGCTGAATCTGCAAAGGTAAAGGCTGAGTCCAAAAAAGTCAAAGAAGATGACGAAGAAGAACCTGAGTCTGATGAAGATGAGGGTGAGGAAGAAGAGCAGACTAAAAAGGAAGCTCGAGAAGTTCCTAAATTAAAATCAGAAATTCTTGCTGGTCTAGTTGATCACCTAAAAGGTCTTAAAAAAGAAGATCTTTCTAAAATCTATGGTTCACAAGTCATAGGTGAAGAAGAAGGTGATGATGAAGAAGATGATGACGAGGAAGAAGAAGATCCAAAAGAATCAAAGAAAGTTAAAGAATCCATCGATCAAAAAATTGATGAATTAGATGTTTCAGGAGATGTAGAAGCATTAGTTCAAGGAGAAGAACTTTCCGAAGAATTCAAGACAAAAGCTGCAACTATTTTTGAAACTGCAATTAAGTCAAAAGTTCGTTCTGAATTAGAAAAAATACAGGAGGAAAACGACAAGCAGATGGAAGAACTTGCAGAAACCTCAATGAAATCTATGGTTGAGAAAGTCGATGACTATCTTGGCTATGTAGTTGAGCAATGGATGTCTGAAAACGAACTTGCTATTGAGCGTGGACTCAAAGGTGAGATTGCAGAAGATTTCATAAGTGGTCTAAAAGGACTATTTGAAGATCACTACATTGATGTTCCAGATGAGAAGTATGACATTCTGGAAGCCAATTTGACTAAGATAGAAGAATTGGAAGATAAACTAAACAAACAGATGGAAGAAAATGTCCAGTTGAGAAAAGCAAAAGGTGAACTTGTAAAAGAGTCCATGATTGCTGATATTGCTGATGGGATGACTGATACCGAAACTGAGAAGTTCCAAAGTCTGGTTGATGATGTTGAGTTTTCTGATGAAGATTCTTACAAAGAGAAACTTCAAACGATTAAGGAAAGCTATTTTGGAACTGGAAAAGTAGAAGCGAAGGAAACTGAGGTTCTTACTGAAGAAGGTTCGGAAGAAGTTCAAGAAGTATCTGGACAGATGGCAAAGTATATGTCTGCCATAAAGAAAGATAATTCAAGAGCAAAAAAATAATATCTGAAAAACTTTAAAGGAGTAATTTATGTATAATTCAGAACAACTCCAAGAGAAGTGGCAACCAGTATTGAATCATCCCGATCTCCCTGAGATCACAGATTCTTACAAACGTGCGGTTACCGCAGTTATCTTGGAAAACCAAGAACGTGAACTACAAGAGCAAAAGACAATGCTTGCTGAGGCAGATACCTCTGTAGCATCAGTTGCAAACTGGGATCCAGTTTTAATTTCTTTAGTTCGCCGTGCAATGCCTAATTTGATGGCATATGACATTTGTGGTGTTCAGCCCATGAGTGGCCCAACAGGACTTATTTTTGCAATGAAAGCAAGAATGGGAGATGGTGCTACTGGTACTGCTGAAGCACTTCATGACGAAGCTGATACAGGAGCATCAAATGCAACTCTTGGATCACAAGCAGGAACAGAGCCTGGTGCCCTTAATGGTGGTACTGCTTCAGTTACATCTGATGCAGCTCTACCTGACATTTGGGGTGTAGATACTGCCGGTACATACAACGTACAAGGTGGTGATGCTACAGCTACTGGTGAGACTTATGACGACTCAGGAGCTCCAGTATTCCAAGACATGGGATTTACCATTGAGAAATCAACAGTTACAGCAAGGACACGTGCCCTGCGAGCTGCATACACAATGGAACTTGCACAAGACTTGAAAGCAATTCATGGTCTTGATGCAGAATCCGAATTGTCAAACATTCTTAGCACAGAGATTCTTGCTGAGATCAATCGTGAGGTAGTTCGTACTATCTACATTACTGCTGAAAAAGGTGCTATTGCAACATCTTCAGCTGGTATTTTCGACTTAGACACAGACTCTAATGGTCGTTGGTCAGTCGAGAAGTTCAAAGGTCTAATGTTCCAAATCGAAAGAGATTGTAACGACATTGGAATTAGAACTCGTAGAGGAAAAGGTAACTTAGTTGTTTGTTCAGCTGATGTTGCTTCAGCATTGTCAATGGCAGGAGTCCTTGACGTAGGTGGAGGAGCCAATGGTGCCGGAAACCTAAATGTTGATCCTAGTCCAGCAGGAAGTACTTTTGCAGGAACAATTAATGGTCGAATTAAAGTTTATGTCGATCCTTATAACTCCGTTGTAAGTGCAAGTGCTGCTAATAACTGGTATGTTGCTGGTTATCGTGGATCTAATGCTTACGATGCAGGATTATTCTACTGCCCATACGTTCCATTGCAAATGGTTCGTGCGGTTTCGGAAGCAACTTTCCAACCACGAATTGCATTCAAGACACGTTACGGAATGGCCATTAATCCAATGTCCAAAGTAGGTTCAACAGGAGCTATTGCTGCTGATTCACAACCTTTCACAGCTGATAGTAACTGTTACTATCGCCGAGCTCGTGTAAGTAACTTGATGTAATCATCAAAATTTAGAGGGGGAATCGTTATTTCCCCTCTATCCCCTTTATAATAAATCAACCTAAACAGAGAAATTTTTATGTTAGAGCAAATCTCAGGGTGGATTAAACAAGTAACAAACATAGGATTAGGGCTTATTGCTCTAGGTGTTGTTCTCCAAATTTTATTTGGAGCTGCAGTTCCATTCTTAGGTTTGGATGTAGTTGGTTCAGTCGTAACACTTGTAAAAGCGTTAGGATCTGAAGGACTAGTAGGTTTAGTCGCCATTTGGGTACTTTGGGGAATATACTCAAAACCCTAATTTATTAATATAGGGGGGGATGGATTCTCCCCTATTTCCTTCCTTATAAATACTAGTGTAACAATTTTAATATAAAAACAATGGCAGACACTAGTCAACCTACAGTATTTGATTACGCAACTGGAACTCAATGGAGACTTACGTTCAATCGTATTCCCAAAACTACTTGGTTTTGTACCGCTGCAAATGTTCCAGGCATTACTTTAGGTGAAGCATCATATCCTACACCAATGAAAGATATAATGATTACTGGTGATAAACTCACATTTGAAACATTAAACATAACTTTTTTAGTAGATGAAGAACTTCAAAATTATAGAGAGTTATGGGATTGGTTAGTGGGTATTGGAGCTCCAAAACAACATTCACAATGGAGAACAATATTAGATAGTGGAGATGGTGCAGTAAGAACTTTTGGAACACCAGATACAGACTCTAGAACAAAAACTACTTATGAAGAATCTAATTTATATTCAGATTCAACTTTAATTGTTTATAATTCTAAAAATACACCAAAAGTAAATGTTCATTTTAAGAATATGTTTCCTACTAGTCTGTCATCGTTAGAATATTCACAAGAATTAACAGATGTTGATTATTTTAAAGCAACAGCGAGTTTTAGGTATCTTTATTATGAATTTGAAACTTCAACATGATAAATAATCACAAGTAGCCTAAACATAAAAATAATTTAAGTGAGTCCACTTGATTAGGCTGTGTGACAAAATAAGTTACAATGTTTAGGCTACGTCTTTCGTAGGGGGAAAAAACTTGACATTTCCGTTTTTATATGTTATTATGAGTATGTCGAGTTTCTAATAATTGAATCTATAGAATAAATAACAATGACTTTATCAGAAATACAAGAAATGGTCAGAAAAGACCTAAAAATCAATGACCTTGAATTAGACATAGAATCTTTACGAATCCCTTCTTTACATTCCAAATATCTACAACTACTTACCGAGCATTCCTTACTTTTAAAAAAGACACAAGGAGAGCTTAATGTTTTGAAAAGAGATAAATGGGTGTTTTACACAGGGAAAGCAACAGAAGAAATTTACAAGGAAAAGGGTTCTTTTGATGTAAAGTTACATACAAAGGATGACCAAAAGACCTTTATAGAGGCCGACAAAGAATATCGGGAATTAAAAGGCAAAGTTGAATACTATGAATCTGTAGTAGAATATCTACAGGAGATAGTAAGATCAGTTAGTAATCGATCTTTTCAAATAAAAAATGCGATTGAGTGGCGAAAATTCGAGGCTGGAATATGATATTATAATTCACAAGAAAGATGATGTTTATTTTCAGATTGAATGTGAAAGAAGTATTGCAAAAGAATTAAACGAATATTTCAGTTTCGATGTGCCTGGGGCAAAGTTTATGCCTTCATATAAGAACAGACTTTGGGATGGAAAAATTCGATTATTCGATACACGGAACAATCAAATTTACGTTGGATTGTCCGATTATATCTACAAATTTGCAACAGCAAAAAAATATACTATAAGTGGTGGGGTCAAAACCCAATTAAACATCGATGTTGATAGTGTTGAATCTTTCGTAGAAGGATTAAAGAGTACAGTCAAGATTAGAGACTACCAGCTTGATGCAGTACAACATTCTATTAGACATGGTAGATGTATCTTGGTGAGCCCCACAGCAAGTGGTAAGAGTTTTATAATATACACATTGATACGTTACTACCAACAAATCATTGATAACTCACATATTTTGTTATTAGTACCACGTTCATCATTAGTTGAACAGATGTATACAGATTTTCAAGACTACGGCTGGGATTCTGAAAAGTACTGTCACAGAATTTATGCAGGAAAAGAAAAAACTTCACCAAAACTTGTCCATATATCTACATGGCAATCCATATATCAATTACCAAAAAAACATTTTGAGAAGTATAATGTTATATTAGGAGATGAGGTGCATACATTTACCGCCAAGTCTCTTAAAACCATAATGCAGAAAACCACAAATTGTCCTTATAAGTTTGGATTGACAGGAACACTTGATGATGCAGAAAGCCACCATTTGGTTCTTGAAGGTTTGTTTGGATCAGTTAAAAAAGTAACTACCACAAAAAAACTTATTGATGCTAAACAAATCTCTGATTTAAAAATCATGGGAATTGTCTTGACTTATTCAGAAAAGGAGTGTATAATAAGAGACTATAATGAAGAAATCAAATTTATAACAGAACATC
>VTLG01008398.1_pt1 | contig 12408 bp, 18 predicted proteins | sample 4694571 | NCBI WGS metagenome assembly VTLG01 (sample SAMN12604809, study PRJNA352737) | marine metagenome | biome: ENVO:00000447; feature: ENVO:00000209|ENVO:00000569|ENVO:01000036; material: ENVO:00002151; isolation source: viral sequences binned using virsorter ... | reverse complement strand
GTTCTTTGAAGCGTTTGTCGTTAGCACTCTTCACTTCCAAGAGCAGCATGGTTTCTTCGTTAGGATGAGGGAACACCTCTTTAACCAGACCATCCGTGGACCCAGCAAAGTGACCGCCTATTAAGGATGTGTTGAACTGTTCTCCATCCTCATCTTCGGCGGCAACAGGTATGACGTTGCTAAGATGTTCAATCACTTGAGCTTCAATGTGATTGCCCAGATCGAACAGGCGTAGCATGCGACCTTCAAAGGTAGGTGGCAGGCACCAGCGGAAGTTCAGCCAGAGCTTGCGCTCATCGGAATCACCAATGCCACTGAAGCCCAGGTGCCCCCGGTAGCGTTGATCCAGCTCCTTAACTTTGTCATCAATGCGCGTAACTAGCGCCTGACAGTACTCTTCAGAATCCAGCCCCAATAACATTCCAGTATTTTCCTTCTTTACGTACGGTGATAGAGGAGACTTTGTTAAAAGCCCCTAGATTTATTTGCTCAACTGCTTCATTCACATCCAGTGGCAAGTCATGTGGCCACTGAGTCAAGTTACGCCATTGCGCCATGGATTTACTGCCAACGCGCCCATACATGCCGATCATCATGGCCATGCTGTAGGGATAGAAACTGTCTTCAGTAAAGAAAGATATCCCACAGTACGTGTTGCCTTTGGCTGACACCTTCACTTCGGCCATGACATTCTTCACGTCATGCGTCTTCTCTTGGATCGGCGCTTTTTTAAGTTCATCCGAAAGCACATTGCCTTTGGCGGCAATACGAGCAGCCGCTGCATCTTCTTCTGCTTCTTCAAAAGGAATCACATCGGACACCATGATCTCTGGAGGTGGCTTCGGCGCCTTGCACTCTCCACATAGAGGTGCGTCGATCGGATTCACATGCAGGCATGCATCACAAATCCAGATCTTTTCCTTCCCTTCATCTTCAGGTTTGGGTGGTGTCGCCACATCAATACAGCCATGGCGCTCCATGTTCTCACCGTAGTCTAGGAGGAGACAGTTCTCTTTCTCTCCCCATGGACGCATGCCACGGCCACAAATCTGGACATAAAGACCCAGTGATTTAGTGGGACGTAGGATCGCAATGCAGTCAGTGCGTGGTGCATCCCAACCTTCGGTGAGCACAGCGACGTTGCATAGCGCATGAATCTTACCGTGCTCAAAGTCCTCGAGGATCTGAGCTCGCTCGTCGTTAGGGGTCTCAGCGGTGATGAGTTCAGCTGTCACCCCTGCTTCTCTCAAGAAGTGCGTCATCTTCTCGGCATGAGCAATGGTCACACAAAAGAACACCGTACTGAGGCGACCTTTGGTGTAAGCCTTCTCGATCCAATCGTCGATGATGGCCAAGATGGTTTGTTCATGCATAGCCAGTTCTTCAAGATCACTTTCCCGATAGTCACCGCCCTTAAACTTAAGTCTTGCTTTGGATGCATCGATGACAGCCTGCTTGTTCACAGCAAATGCAGACAAACGAGAAAGATGATTGTGTTTAATGAGCTCGGGGATGCCTGCTTGATAAGCCACCCCTCGAAAGAACTGATCTTCTAATCCATAGATGTAGCCCTGGCCCATGCGATAAGGCGTAGCCGTGCAGCCCATGATCCACGGATCGGACAACCCCTTGTAGTGATCCAGTATCTTGCGGTACTGAGTCTGGGTTTGAAGTGACACATGGTGGGCTTCATCCACGACAATGAAATCAAAGGGAGGCGCCGCTTCAAGACGCTTCTTGGAAGCCAAGGTATCTCGACTGGCAATGACAATGGAGGCACTGGCATCGAACTCTTTAAGTCCTGCCGACATGATGCTGCATGGTGCATCGGGCCAGACCATGAGCAGTTTATCTTTAGCCTGAGCAATCAACTCTTGGCGGTGAGCCAAGATCAGGATGCGGTTCTCGGGTGCGATCTCGAGGATCTCTTTGATCAACGAGACAAACACAATGGTTTTCCCGCTCCCTGTGGGTAACACAAGGAGTGGGTACGCATCACGAGACTGCGTAGCAAACCAGTTGTTTAGACCGTCAAGGGCTTCTTGTTGGTAGTAACGTAACTTCATGTTTCGCTCTTATCCATAGGGTGATTTCCTGATTTCGGCTCGCTTTCGCCCGTTGGTTGTCTTCTAGGTGTTGGCTCGCTTCATTGGAGTGGTTGTCTTTTCAGTGTATGGCTCGCTTCCCTAGTCTGGTTGTCTCCTAACTTCTGGCTCGCTAAATTAGTTTGGTTGTTTTTACTTTTCCTGGCTCGCTCAGGACTGATGGTTGTCTCTCCGCCTATGGCTCGCTTCGATCAGATGGTTGTCTTATCATCTTTTGGCTCGCTTATCCATAGTGGTTGTCTAAACTTGTATGGCTCGCTCTGGATTGTTGGTTGTCTTGATCATCGTGGCTCGCTAACGTCAGTTGAGTTCCTTATATACAGCGGCTCGCTTTTACATATTGGTTGACTGCTGTTTTCTGGCTCGCTCCATGGCGCTGGTTGTCTAGGTCAGTTTGGCTCGCTCCATTGATGTGGTTGTCTCGAATAATCTGGCTCATTTCAGGTTAATGGGTTCCTATTTTCCCATGGCTCGCTCGAATAGCTTGGTTGTCTCCGGGCACTTGGCTCGCTCTCTGGGAATGGTTGTCATCGTCGACATGGCTCGCTTGTTGTGGTTGGTTGTCTCGCATTGGATGGCTCGCTCTTCTTCGTTGGTTGTCTCCAGAAAAATGGCTCGCTTATTACTAATGGTTGTCTCTTTTCTTTTGGCTCGCTTGACCGGTCTGGTTGTCTTTCCCCGATTGACTCGCTTCTCTACCCTGGTTGTCTAAAATGTCATGGCTCGCTTTATTTGCCTGGTTTTCTGAATTGCCATGGCTCATCTTTTAGTTATGAATTCAATCCTTGGACAGGTCGATTTGGATTAAATAGCCATGTCTTTTCTTGTGATGTTCCAAGCAGGTAGATCGCTTTGACCATTCTCCTGACCATGCCCGAAGAACCGATACGATCGCCAGTTGATTTGAGTTGGAGATCGCGGATCTCACGGATCGATTTGCCATCACGGAACATGTCAAGCGCTTGAGAAGAGAGGGTCACATACCACGCATTACGAAATTTTGACCCCATTTTTCCCTTCTCTGTTTCACTAAGATAGGCCTGGCAAATCAAACTAAAGATACCGTTCTCCAGATCGGGGTAAAGCAGTGGATCATACGAAGAGTGTCGGTAGACTGGTCTTTCAATTAAAGGAACTTCCGGCCCTGGACGATTCGGTAATGCATAACAATACTCACCGTCAATTGCATAGCTACTGACAATGAACAAGGCTCTTTCAGCTTCTTTCAGCGCATCTCGATAGATGTGTTGGCTGTGAGCTTTGTTTCTAAATTCCTTGGCGTTCTTCGGGCCTTCAGCCAGTTCCTTTTTGAAAAAGTCCATAGCGGCCTCAACCTTCTTTGGCTTCGTCTTACGAGCGTTCAGCTTGCCCTGGCTCTGTACCTTCGGTTTCTCCACTGGAGTACCATTCACCTTTGGGAGCTCAGGTTGAGTCATTGCTACAGGCTTAACCTCAATGAGTTTTTTGAAATCCTCATTGTGCTGAGTTCTCAGTGCAGTCAACTCAGTCTTCATGTCGGTGATCATGACGTAAAGCTTATCCAGATCAGCCACGGTGGTTAGAACTTGTTGTTCTTTTGTAAAGTTCATGTTTGTGTTCATCCTTTTGTAGGCCTAAGCCGCCTTGTGTTTGATTCCTAACTTCCCTTCACTGTATTCAGATGCCACTGGCAATCCTTCAAGCTCCCGCCATACGACGTAAAGATCGACGAGGAATCTCTTGATCATGTACCTCACTGCCATGTTGTGACGATGCCCTTTGCTCTTCTCTTTATGAGCAGGCATGTTGGCGATCCGCTCTTTGTAGTCGTCGTAAACAGTGCGGTAGTAGCCATCGGTTTTAATGAAGGAGCTACCCAAGACGCCAATCAACTTGGTCTTCAAGAAAGGATTGAAGGTGATCGACTTCTTAGTCTGTTCCTTACCTTCGGCATCAAGGTAAGTATCGTCTTCAAGATGATGCGCTTTACGCGATCGGCCCTCACCTTTGACTACGTCCAGCCCGGCATACTTATGCAGTGAGCTCGGGTACTCCGCCTTATGAATGTCGTACTCACTGATGATGACTGCTGCCATCAACGGACCACATCCTTTCACGCCTTCAAGGAAGGTGTAGTAGATGGGGAAGTTACGTACCGCATAGTGAATGTTACGTAACGAAGTACTCTCAGCCTCTTCAAGCTGAACGTACTGTTGGATCAGGGCGTACTCCGTGTAGTCCGAGATAATGCCATCCGCCTTAAACTTCTTTGGTGTCATGGACACCACCCCTTCCGTAATCTTTTTGAAAGAGACTCGTAGCTGCCCCAATACCATCTTGGCATCAGCATCCAGTTCATCTTCAGGCTTGCCAGGCTCTTGTCCTAGCCTCACCTTGAAGTTCGCAACGATGTTATTGCCCACTTTGATCCGTGTCTTTTGGATGGCATACATGCCCTTAACAGCAGCACGTAGCGAAAGTTTCTGCGTATTAATCAATTGAGAATCCTCTTATTTATTTTCATGGCTTGCTCTCTGAGTTTTAGAGCATCGGTTTTAATTGATTCAATGAGAGCATCCATGCTCTCTTCCGTGGTCATCAAGTAAGCCAACGTGAGTAAATATTTAAGGCCACATTCAACAACCGCTTTGTCATCGAATCCCTGATTAGTTAAGTCATCAACACAATCAGCGATGAGATCAGTTATCTCTTCTCGCTCTGGGTTGTCTGGGTCTTCAAAAAACATGCGATACATTTCGTCTTCCTCCAATCTTTATTTCTTCCACTTGGGTTTAGGTTGAGCAGACGCATCATCGGTCGATGCTTCCGCTTCAGCTTGATCGCCATTGCTGGGTCTCAAGAAAGACTTCACCCCATTGGAGGCTCCGTACTCACCCTTCGGTGGCTGGATCTTGACGTTGGCTTGGAACTTCGTATTCATCAAGTCATCCATGTGCGAAGAGTTGAAGTCTTTAATCTCCGCCTCCAACCCACAAGAAGCGACCCAAGACTTCAAACGTCCCAAGGCAACGGGGTTGGTTAAGACAAAGTTCTCAAAGATCATGCGGTCATGATGATTACCCTCCGCCACTGAGAACTGCACAGTCAGCATGGGTTTCCCTGTGCTTGCAGGATCATCCTTCCAATGAATTGCTTCCAACGTGTACTTCCCTTCAGGGATGGGTTCGAAGTCACCACTGGTGTCTTCAACTTGGGTCAGGTCTAGTTTGTCAAATGCCATCGTTCGTTCTCCTTACGCGGCTTTAGATTGTTGATTTGATAACGCCTTGGTGTAGGCATCAGCGAAAGATTCCCAAGTGAATTCAAGTTCCTTGGGCAGTGCCAAGCGTGACTTCGCATCGAACGAAGCATTGAAGCTTGTGAACAGCTTGCGTTTTCCATACGCAATGGCACGGTTCTTTCTCTCTTGCTTGTCAGAGATCTTGTTGAGCTCGTAGTTGGCAAAGAAATTGAAGTCCACCCAATCCTTGATCAACGCATTGACGTTCTTATCGCAACGCATTTCCCAACGGTTGTAGTCTCCTTCACTTGGATCACTGAAGATCTTTGCCTCGACATGCGACAGTAGAACCACATTCATCTGGCGATCCACTCGCAGTGCGTTGAGTCCATCAAGAAGATGTGCCCACACAAGGCGTAGTTCAGCTGGCCCTTTGCCCCAGCCAGGTGCTTGGATAGATTTCCATTGGTTGTCTTCACAAACATGCTGTTCACAAAGATTCCCAGCGGCATCAGTGGTATCAAGCACTACGGTCTTCCACTGATGGTCGTCCTTGTACAACGTCTCAACCTGATCCATCAGGTCGCTCCACGTATTACATAGAGGGAAGCGCTCAACATCTAAGTAACTGAGGCCATCCTCTGCTTGGATAAAGATAGGGTCAGGAGCACCCATTCCAAACGTGGACTTACCAATTCCATCCGTCCCTTGAACGTTCATTCGTAGGGGCGGGATCTCGCCTTGACGAGAGACTGCTTCAAGTAATGACATTCATGTCCTCCTTCTTGGTTGGTTGATTTTTGTGAATCATTCCTCATCCTCCTTCACTTCCTTCACCCTCGGCTCACTCACTTCCAAGCCATAGGCTGGAGTGAACATGTCAGCAGCTTTGTGATTCGCAGCCACCCACTTCATCCACTCTCGGTTGTCTACCTTTAAGGTAGTAACTTCCTTGATGAAGTGGGGCCAATGAGAACGTTCGATTCCGTCGCAGATTTCAGTCAGCAATTCCTGATCCCAATGATGCGTTCGACGCAGTTCCACACGGACACCAGCGACAGTCTTGCTGCCGCCAGCGTTATGGAGGGGGAGGATGGCTTCTTGGATTTCGGGCTGGTCTAGGAGGTCACGTTCGACCCCCGCAAGCACAAGCTCTAACTTCTTTATCTTCGTCGTGAACTGCAAATGCAGAGCTTTTAAAGACGTAATCTCCATAGCAATTTTCCTATTCTTTCTATACACACACACCACATCACAGAGCATTTATCGCATGCGCTTGACGGGGAGTCAAGGAAAAAGTTACACTTTTTTTTATTGGCGGGATGAAGAACAGAGTGCGTTTACAAAAAATGGCTACGAAGAAAAAGATTACTTTAGCTGAATGGATTTGGAAGCTTGGAGACGATGAAGTTGTGCGTCGAACAGGCATTAATCAGGGGTCCATCAGGCAGTACCGTTACCTCACTCGCTCACCAGCAGTGAAACAAGCAAAGAAATTTATTGTGGCTTCCAATGGGGAGCTAGATTGGGAATCTATATTTGGTCCTGCCGAGGAGATCAATTCAAAAATCGCTCAGCCTGACGACATCAGCAAGACACGCAGTCCTGCAATGCAAGTCAGGTTGGGGGTTGAACATGTGAGAAGTTGATGGCTTTGCTTCTGCCAACGGGTGGTGGGGGAGACCTCTCACCCGAGGCAGCACTAGAGATACTCGAGAATCTGTGGGAACACAGGTTTCACCTTATTCCATGTGGTAGCCCTACCGACGTGGTGCCTAAGTTTTTTCGTAGCCGTCACCCTTTTGATGCTGAACCTGATCTCACTGCACGTTGGGCTAAGACCCCACGCGTTAGCTGGAAGCACTATCAACGTGCTCAACCTACGTGGGAAGAAGTCAAGACATGGCACCAGATGTATCCCAAGGCCAATTGGGCAGCGATTACTGGCATTACCTTTGCTGTCTTGGATGCTGACTCGGATCAGGCTGTCGAATGGATTAGTGAGGGAGGTGTCAGTCGCACCCCCTTAAAGCAGACAACGCCTCGAGGTGGCTCGCATTTCTTCTACTCCATAGGTGGGGTCAACGTCCGTAACTCCACCGGCTCCAACAAACTGGATGTCCGTGGTGAGGGCGGCTACGTCCTGATCACACCCAGCCAAGGGTACGAATGGAAGATCGACGAGCACTTTATTGCTGAAGACATGGAAGATCTGCCTGCGCTCAACCAAAGCGATCTTGAGAACATCTTAACGTTCAACAACGAAGGCAAAGTCCAGAAGATCACGCAGCATCTGACCGAAGACCCAGTCAAGATGGGCGAACGCAACGACACCTTGGCACGGCTGGTTGGTCGGTGGATCAAGGAAGGTTGGGGTCAGCGTGAAGTGCTGATCAAAGCACAGGATTGGAATCAAACCTTAACGCCACCCATGGGACTGATCGAAGTCACGCAGACAACGGTCAGCATCATCCATGGTCATATCCAACGGCACCCCGAGGATGTCGATGGCGGTGCGTTGGTATGGCAGACAAGCACCTGGCACGTCGATCTCACTGAAGAGCTCAAGGAAATCCAGAGTCAGGAAGACCCCATTGAAGCGGAGCCTGAAGAAGAGAAGCACCCGCTTGAGTTACAGCCCTTCACGCATAAGATCTGGACGGAGCTGGATGACACAGTCGTTGAGCAGTACTGGGGCGATCGCTTTGTCTTTGAACGCGCAAGAGTATTGCTGCTAGGTAAGCCCAAGATTGGTAAGTCGAACTGGCTTGGAGGGTTTGCTGCCGCTGCCTGCACAGGTACTTCCTTTATGGGTGTCCCCTTCAGCCGACCCCTTAAGGTGATGTGGCTGCAAGCAGAGATCATCCGTGAGTTCCTTAAGAGTCGGATCGAAACCTACTACCGACGCTTCGAATCCGACCCCGAGCTCCTGCAACTGGGGTACAGCAACATGATTCCCAGTGGGCGCCTACGTAAGAACCTAATGCGAGAGGGTGACATCCAAATGATCAGCGATGAGATCGCCTATCACGAACCCGACCTCGTCATGATCGACCCCATCATTAACTTCTTTGATGGAGAAGAGAACAACAACGCTGACATTCACAGGCTACTGGATCGCATCGACCTCTTGATTGAGATGCATAACGTGTCGGTAATCGTCGCCCATCACACCGGCAAAGAGCGCGCCGATGACAAGAGCTTCATGTCAGCACGAGGAGGCAGCGCCTTCGCAGGCTGGTTCGATAGCGGCGTCAAGCTACTAGGCGAGAAGCCTGACGTAAATTTCTTCTACGATGCACGTAATTCAAAAGAACCCAACGAACATCTGGCGGCATTCGACTTCGATACCGGCGAGTGGAAGGTCAATGCGTTCACACCTATTGTGGAAGGTAAGCAGCATTCAGAAGAAGATCAGGTTGCGATTGCTCGTGTGCTCATGCAGGCAATGGATAGCGTCACCTTCTACCGGCGTAAGGAACTGGAGATCTTGGCGCGTCAAGCATTGAAGAAAGCAAAACTTGCTAATGGGATGAACGCCTGTAGAAATGCTGTCACCTACGTACAGAAGTACTTGGATGATCAGGTGAAGACATACGCTGACCCTGGCAAAGCAGTGTGGCATTACCTAGCATCGAACACTAAACAGAAGCCGTGGGAAGTTGAGTGAGGGGGGCGGCTCTTGCCTTGGGAAACAAGAACCGCTTATCCCCGTGCTTTTTCACTCATGCATCGGGGTGGATGCACACTGGGAGTATAACGTGATACAGGAGGAGATGCATGGAACGTCAAGCGCCACGCTATAACCTGATGGTAGGTCCGTACGAATTCGTGCAGGACGTAAGCAACCTTAAGAACTATCACATGCCTGGTGGCAAGGTGGTGGATGAGGCGTGGATCAAACGATGGGCTTACTCAAAGCAACTGAATGTGCAACGAATCTATGCCCAGATGGATGGCCGTGCTGATAACGAAGGACGACGCATGGGACGTTGGGAAATGGAGACAAGAAAGCGGTTTGAAGAGAAGCTTGGGAAGGAGCAAGTCAAATCAACTTAGGAGACAAAGTTAAAGTGAATTCTAGGGCGGCGCTACCCCGTTTAGGTAGGGATAGTGGGGACATTCGATTTCATCCCTACCCCAGTCAAGTGTTTGATTTAAAAGGAAAAGAAGGTAGGGATGATGGGATGGTCTATCCCTACCTATCCCATCATCCGTACACCGCTGGAGGCCGCATTCTATAAGGTAGGGATGATGGGATGATGGGATACTCTCTAAAGAGAGGGAGAGAAAAATTAAAATTTTCTCACCTCGGTCCCCTCTCTCTCACTGTAGAGGTAGAAGAAAAAAAATTTTGAAAGAGGTTTTCAAATGGGAAAGATTAAGGTCAGAATACAGGCATGGCTGAAAATACTCAGGCGGCTGACATCACCGACAATCATCATCGGTATCCGGTCCATCAGAAACAACCCAAGCTTACGAAGATGCAACAGAAGTTTGTGCAGCTGTACGTGTATCAAGATCTTCCCAACTACGAGTGCGCTCATCGGGCCGGTTACAAACATCCTCAAGAAGTTTCAACCCAGCTACTCAACCACCCCAAGTTCCGTTACGTGCAAGATCGGATTCACGAGTTGCAACACATCCAGCAACAGAAGTACGAGATCACATTTGAGAAGGTGGCTCGAGATCTACAAACAATCCGTGATGCAGCGCTCGAGGATGGGAGCTATGGACCTGCGGTTCAAGCTGAACTGGGTCGCGCTAAGCTCGGGGGTCTTATGGTCGAAAGAAAAGAAGTGAAATATGGGTCGATCTCGCAGATGGATCGAAGTGAAGTTGAGACCAGGCTACGTGAGCTCATTGATTCCAACCAACTTGCGCCCGTGCTGGAGGCCAGAGTTAAACGCATTAAGCTCGAGGATGACATTGAAGACATCGAAGATGTCGAGGACATCGATGATGCCGAGCTCGTCGAGGAGGATTAGTCTGGCGTTAGGTTCTTCTTACGTGAGGGAGGGCCACGCAAGTTTGGGCCTCGACGTTCAGCGACAGTGAGTTTGTGTGGATTCTTGGCAGCGTTATCTAAACGATTGCCCTTGACTCGACATGCTACTGAGCACCAGATGCTGTACGCATTCATGCTCTGAAAAGGTTTCTCACAAAGACGACACGTAAAATCTCTTCGTTTCTTGAATGAGTTCAGCAAACGTCCTGCATCAGAGCGATCGTTCATGCGTTATCCGAATGTTCGTCTTGCAAGAGCAATTTTATCTTGAGTGTAAGTGCGCTCAAGTGACGATGGGCCGTTGTTGCACCCCATATGTTATTCGCATTGACACAACGTCCTTCCCAAGCAGCTAGACGATGTATCTGTAGGCAATATCGCTGTACGTCTGTGTCCGTCATGATTTTTCCCTCCAATCTAGCAAGGACATGATGTCTTGCTTGGGTGGTTCGATTGCTGAAACAAAATTGAAATCTACATGCTCAACATGGGGAAGGTACTCAACATCTGTGACGATCCGAAAGAATCCGTTACGGATTTCAACGACCTCACCTTTGCGTACCTCATCTACGATCTTGACGTAGGTATCACCTTGCTGTTCATGCATCACGATGCGGTAGGTAATGACTGAGCCGATCTGAACAAGACCTTCCACATAGTTGTTGACGATGTTGACTTCTTTCATGGGCGTCTCCATAGAGCAAGGCGTTCATCTTCACCAATGTCATTGAAAAGTTTCCACGTAGGCTGTTGACGACGTAAGTAGTCAATCTTATCTGGCGTTGGTCGTTCTGAAATGCGTTCCACTGAGCCATTCGTTGTGTCTAAGTACACAACTTTTCTTCTCATCACATCTCTCATGGTCTCTAAGAGCAGGTGTTCATTGATGATGTGAGTGATGACAAAATCTAGACAAGCCCAATCATCATCTAAGTAAGGGAAATTAGGGTTGGTTTCTTTCATCCAATCCATAGCTGCTTCACTGACGTAGCGATAGTAAGAATGAAAGTCACGCTCACCTTGTCGTTGGTATGGAAAGTATTCGTTAGCACCACCCGAACCTTCGTTGGATGCCTTGAATGCACGCTCACCATCTAGATAAATGGTGGCGTTAAAGCAGTGCGTTTCTTGCGATGCACGAGCTCCATGCTGCAGATTTTTAAGAGTGATTCTTTGATGCATAGTTGATTCCCAAGTTTATGAAAAAGCAGAACGAGTTTAGCACGAGGGCGTAACAAAATCTACTTGCGGCCTGCTTGCGCCTCAGTAGTTATGTGGGCTTGCGCCCCATTGACCGACGCAAGGGTGCTTGCATCGGTTTTTTCTAGGCGGATGCATGAGTCATGAATCCGTTATTTTGAAAACGGTTTTCTCTAGTTGGTTCCATACCCAAGTGGTGTCATACATCACGCCGTCATACTCAAATTCCATTGGGTATGCATCAAAATGCTTGAAATGATCCAGTGCGTAATCCTGAAATGCTTTGTTGCGTTCAGTAGTCATGGGTTGGTCCTTAGTGATGGGGGTATGAAACATTGCCTACATCCTGAGACCAGCAAGCGCGACAGTCTCCGCACTGATTGGCTTGCGTAGATGCTGGGCATACATGCGAGTCCGTTGGTATGGTCCGATCGTGCACGGTACTAGTGTGTGCGAAATGTTTCGGTCGTGGTCCGTCCATCATGGCACCACTAACGCGAATGATTAGATTCGATGGTGCTGATTGATTGCGTAGGAAATCACGAACAATCTTAACCTCACGCGTTGGCAACCAATGCAATGTATCGGGCGTGCGCTTGGCTACGTCTACGATGTTGTGCAAATGGCGTAGGCTTTGAATATCTCCGCTATCGTGCCAACGAAAGAACGGTGCGTTATTAATACTCCGCGCCATGTTCGTGGACCAATTTTTTTTGCGGATCGTTGCGAGTCTGCGCCTCAATGCCTTCTGTGTTTTCGGGAACAGATAACGACCCTTTAACGCGTAGCAATCGGAACATACTGAACCGGAAAGCTTCGATAGTTGTGATCCAACGCGGCAATTCGCAGCTGGTAGGTTGTAAGATTTACACGGC
>VTLG01001415.1_pt1 | contig 12409 bp, 24 predicted proteins | sample 4694571 | NCBI WGS metagenome assembly VTLG01 (sample SAMN12604809, study PRJNA352737) | marine metagenome | biome: ENVO:00000447; feature: ENVO:00000209|ENVO:00000569|ENVO:01000036; material: ENVO:00002151; isolation source: viral sequences binned using virsorter ... | reverse complement strand
AGTGGTGAACTTTATATTTTTTCACCATCGTCAACTACCTATGTTAAACATTATTTGTCAAGATCATCACAAGCTAGACACAGTGATGCAGCACAAGATTTTTTTACAGGAGGATATGCTAATACTACCAGTGCTATAACTGGTCTTAGATTTAAGTTTCAATCAGGAAACATAGATGCTGGTACATTCAAACTCTATGGAATTAAGGATAGTTAATGAGTATAGTTAAATTAAATAATAGAGGTGTAAGATCAGCAACAACCTTTGGAAGTATATCAGCTTTAGGAGAAATGAGGTTTATTAAAAAACAAACTGCCTCATCATCTGCAACTATATCCTTTGTTGATGGAACAAGTGATGTTGTTCTGGATAATACTTACAAGGAATACATCTTTACATATAATAATGTGCATCCATCTGTTGATGCGGCTAAATTTTTATTTCAAGGAAATGCTTCTGGCGGTAGTGGATATAATGAAACTATAACAAGTACATTTTTTTATGGATACCATGCTGAAGCAGATGATGAAGCAGGAATGGCTTATTATGGTGGTGGAGATCAAGCACAAGGCACAGCATTTCAAAGATTAGGATCTGGTGGTGTTGGTACAGACAATGACCAAAGTGCTAGTGGATATTTACATTTATTCAATCCATCAGATACAACTTTCGTTACACATTTTATTGCTACAAATAGCACATTACAAAATAGTGATGATGTAAATCATAATTTTATAGCTGGATATTTTAATACCAGTTCGGCTATTGATGAAATACAGTTTAAATTTGATAGCGGCAACATAGACGCTGGGGATATTTGTTTATACGGAATTAATTAAGGAGAAAACATGGCAAGACATCATTTAATCAATGGAATAAAAGTACCTTTTACAGCTCAAGAAGAAGCTGAATGGGATGCTAATGAAGCAGCTTATGCTGCAAAACAAGCTAAAGAAGTTAAGACAGCACCAAAGCCTTATGTGGCTAAAAGAAAACTAGCTTATCCTCAAATTGGGGATCAGTTGGATATGCTTTGGCATTCTATTGATAAGAACCCTGACTTAAAGACACAATATTTTGATTTTTACGAAGCTATTAAAGCGGTGAAAGTAAAATATGGAAAAGATGACTAATAGAATACAATCTTTAGTTAAAGGTTATGAATCTAAAGTATTAGAAGCTGACGAAAATATAAAATTATTATTAAATAACGCAGGCATAATACCAGAACACACAGATATTAACAAGGACATAGATAAGTGGTTAGAAGTTAAAAGTTCTAACTTTGGTAAGTTACAACATATTGCAAGTTATTTACCTAAAAAAGAAAATAAAGATGGCAAATAGTTATAAGTTTAAAGGTGTAGCATTAGCAACTACAGATGAAACAGCGTTATTAACTGCTAGTAGCAGCGAAACAATTATTATTAAATCTATTAGAGTTACTAATAATACCAGTAATACACCAACTATTTCTATGGATGTATCGGATAATTCTGCAAGTGCCGAATATACAATTTTAAGAACACAAACTTTGTCAGCTAATACAGCAGTTGAAATATTGTCAGTACCTTTGGTTTTAGAACCATCGGATGCTTTAAAAGCTACAATGAGTGCAACAGATTCTACACACATAAGTATTACTTATATGTCTGTTACTTAATGCAATTAATTAATATACCAATTAAAAAAGTAGATGAAGTTTGGTCATTAGTTAAAAAAAATATACAACAAGCTTTATCTTATTCAGGAAATCATACTGATGCAGATTATGTTTATCAAACTATTAAAGATGGCAAGTTTCAGCTTTGGGTAGTTTGGGATGAAAGTAAAAAAACAGTCAAAGAACAATATAATGGAGTAGTTGTTACAGAGATTGTTCAAAGAAAATTAAAACGATCTTGTCATATATTTATTGTTACTGGAAAAAATAGGCAACAATGGCAACACTTAATAAGTGTTCTTGAAGATTTTGCGTTAAAAAACGAATGTAACAATATGGAATTAATATCAAGAAATGGATGGGAAAAAATTATGAATAAATTTAATTATAAAAAAACTCATGTAGTTTTAGAAAAAACATTAACAAAAAAGGAGAATAAATAATGTCATTTGGAGGTGGTAATTCAGGTGGTGGTACAGCTATTTCAAAAATGGATCCTTATGATCCGGCTAAACCAGCATTAAATCAAATTATATCAGAAGCTGGTAATTTATATGGTCAGGGTGTTAAAGCTGCTGGTTATGTAGCACCAAGTACACAAACTACAAAAGGTCTAGCTGCTCAAGAATTAATGGGTACTGCTGCTAATCAACAATTGGCAGACACCTTATCTGGTAAATATTTAAATCCTTTTTTATCTCCCATGTTACAAAGTTCAGCAAATGAGATAGCAACAGCAGTCAATCAGGAATTTTCTGGTGCAGGAAGAACACCAGGCAGTCCAATGTCGCAACAGCAAATTATAGGGGGTATTACAGATGCCGCAATCCCAATGGCATTTGAACAGTACGAAAGAGAACGACAAAGACAATTGGGTATTGCTAGTGCTACACCAAGTTTAGTGCAAACAGGATCTCAATTAGAAAACATTGAAAGACAAAAAAACTTAGCTCCTTTTGCTGCACTACAACAATATGGTAGTTTTATAAATCCAATCGCAACAGGATTACCAGTTCAACAACAAACAACTCAAACATCTGCAAACCCATTAACAACAGCTATGGGTGGAGCTTTAATAGGCTCTAAATTTGGTGGCTATGGTGCTGCTATAGGTGGGGGTTTGGGATTCTTAGGAGGGTTACTATAATGGATAAATTAAAAAAAATATATTTTGATCTTGAAACAAAGGTTAAAGAAAAACCTATGAAGTTTTTTATAGGTATGTTTGTTCTTTTTGTTATCGCAATAATTTTATAATCTATGAATAAATTAAAAAAATATGCTGGACTCTTAAATGAAGAAGCACCAAAAGATCACTTTCTTGCTTATATAACAGCAGATGAAAGAGATATGTTAGTAAATGCTGGTGGTAAAAAAACATCTACACCATCAGGTATTTTTGCTTATCCTTATTGGGATGATGGCTCTGGTCAAAGTAAATCAGAATATGATGCTGGTGGTGGTTATGATGATAGGGGAAATCAAAATACTGGTGGCAATAATAACAACAATGATAATGATAATAGACCTGATGATAGACATAGCCCACATTCACCTACAGGTACTGTAAAAAGAGATTTTACAAAAGAAGAATTAGGCATTGTTGATTCGGAAGATGAATATTTAGAGCCAGACAAGGATCATTGGAAAGCTACTCAAAAGGCAATAAAAAAACATCAAAAAGGCGACCATTATCAAGCTGATTGGAATGATTGGACTAAAGAACAACAAGAATCCTATCAATTAGAAATGAATAAGCTTAAAGGCACAGAAGGTAAAAATTATTCATTTTATAAAGGTAATGAGGGAACTACAAATTTAAGTTTTAGTGAGCATTGGAAAGATGTTTCAGCTACAAATCCAATTGCTGCTGGCTCTCCATTGTTAAGATTATTAATAGCTGCCGGTAGAACTTTAAAAGAAAATTTTACTACTGACTATGGTACTTATAAATATGGTGCTAGAGAAGGCACAGGAAGTGGTAGACCTTTTGACCAAAAAGGATGGTATAATAGTTTATTTGATGGAGATGGTAAAGTTAAAGAAGATTTATCAAACGATCAAATTAACGAAATTTATGAAAAAGCAATACCAGATTTACCTTATTTAGTAGGTAATGCACCAGTTCAAGAAACATCTATGGTTGATGAATATTTTAAAAATGCTAATCAACAAAACTTAGGAATTTCAGCTAATTATTTAGCAACTTACAATAAAGCAAAAGCAGACTTGGCTAAAACAATGAACATGACACCAAACACAAATCAATATGGCTATTCTGGCACAATGACAGCAAGCAATATTTTTTATGACTACTTAAAAGAACAAGGACTATTATAATGGCAAATTACAAAGGTTTATTATACTCACCAGAAGTTTTAGGTGGTATTGGTTTATTAACTGCTGGACTTTCTGGTAGAGCGCCAGACTCAGCACTTCCAATGATGATGCAAGGAATGAAAACCGCATCCATGTTTAGAGCTATGGAAGATGAAGAAGAAAAAAGAAAATTTATTAAAGAATTTGGATCATCTATACCAGAGGAAGATCAAGCATTTTTCAAAGCATATCCTAAAGTTTATTTACAAAATAAATATAAAAAAAAAGGAACACCAAATGTAAAAGAAATATTTAAAGATGGTCAAACTAAAATGTTTGATCTTAATAAAGAGAGTCAGCTTAAAGAATTTTTAAATTTAACCAATAATGAGGGTTGGACAGCAGTAGCACCTAAAAAAGATAAAAGTGATATTAAAACAAAATTATTAATGATTCCAGATGAAAATAATAAATATGGAACTCCAAGAACTTTTAATATGTCGTTAAAAGAGGATGTTGAAGAATTTAATAATCTTATAGATAAAAAGGGTGTTTATGAAGTTAAAGCACCAGCAGTAGTAAGTTCAAGTTTTGAGGGTATGAAACAACCACCTGAAAAATCTTCTAAAGGTGCTTGGGAAAAAGAAATAAAAGGGCATGAAGATCAAATAGCAAATCTTGAAAGAATGGATATTTTTTACGATCCAAGATTTTTACAAATTCAAGGTAAAGTAGGAAAAGAACTTTATAAAATTTTAGACCAATTTAATATTGCTAAAAAGGATCAAGTTCAATTTTTACAACAATATGGTAATTGGAAACAAGCACAAGAACAATTTTTTAATGCTTATAGAAAATTAATTACTGGTGTTGCTGCTGGTGAAAAAGAGATAGCTTGGATTCAATCTTCAATACCTAGTTCTGAAGATTCTCCTAGTGTTTATAGATCAAAAGTACAATTACAAATCCAAATAACCAAACAAATAATTCAAAGAGCAAAAGCATTTAAAGGTGGTTTTGAAAAAGCACTTAAACCTGATGGCTCACCAACAAAAGAGTATGAGGAATTTTTACAAAAAGAGGGATTAAAACCAAATTTTGAAATTGTTAAATCAACACATGATTTATATTTAAAACAAGGTTACGACCAAGATACAATGGAAAGAATAATGAATCAAAACTTTAGAGGGATTGATTGGGAAAAAATATTAATATCAGGAGTTAAATAATGACTACTTATAGTGAATTTTATAAAAAACAAAAAGAAGAATTATTAGCAACTGAAAAATCAGATCCCAATATACAAGATTTTAGTCAAGAGGTAACTATGACTGAATCTATATTAGATCCAATTTTAGCACCAGCAAATAAATATGTGGGTGCGGCAGTACAAATTTTAGATTTACCTTTTATGCTTTTTGATGCAATTGCATCTGGAAGAAATTTTGCTTTTAAAAAAATTGCTACTGCAGCAGGTATATCGGAAGCTGATGCAGATGAAATTGTTAATTATGGTAATAGTGCTTTTAAAATAGAAAAAATTAGACCTGGAGAATGGATAAATAAAAATATTTTAAATGATGCTGCTAACTATGAAGCAAAAACTAAAACAGGAGAAATTTTAGGTAGCATGGCTGAATATATGCCTTATGGTCTTATAGCATCTTCTCCAAAAGCAAAAGCTGTTTTTCATGGTACTGGTGCTGCAAGTGGATTAATAGATAAGGCAGCAACAGATGTTTCGCAAAGTGAGGGTGTTGGAACTGGTGCTGGAGTTATTAGTAATGTTTTATTAGATGTTTTGTCAATAAGAAAAGGCAAATTAGCTGGTTTAGTTGATGATGTTATGCCAGACAAAAAAACAATTGATGAAGCTAAAAAACTACAAGAATATGCAAAAAAATATGGTTTAGATTTAACGACTGGTGAAGCTACACAAATGCAGTCAATTTTAAAATTAGAGGGTGCAACTACCGCTAGTCTTATTGGTAATAAAGTTTTAGACACATTTTGGAAAAACAGACCTAACCAATTAAAAAGTTTTATTAGAGATTGGGGAAAAAATAATGGTTTATTGCCTGACTCTGCTGCTCTTAGTAGCACTAAGATAAATGAACAAGTACAAAAAGTTGCAATAGAACTATCAACTGCAAGATCAAAAATGTGGCTTAAAGCTGGTGGTGAAAAATTCAATAAGAGCTTTTTTGACTCACAAATGACTGACAATCTTAGAATGGAATTGTTAGAACTTGCTAAAGATGCACCAGAAGATATTGCAAAATATTTAACTAAACAAGCAGATGTTATTAAAAAATCTAAAGGTAGTGGTGAAAAAATAAATAAAATTTATCAAGATTTAAGGGATGGTCATTTTGATGCTTTAAGAACTGGCAACACTTTAGTTGGTAAATCTTATGCAAAAGCAAAAGATGCTGTTAAAAACCTTTTAAATACTAATAATGATTGGAAAAAAGCAAATAAAAAATATCAAGTATTTTCTGATGCTTATGAAAAACCTTTAAGTAAAGGCTCAGTAACAAAATTATTTAATGATTTAAAAGATGGCAGTTGGGTAACAGATGCTAAAGTAAATGCTAATCTTTTTAAATACATTACATCTAATGATGTTAGACCGGCAGATATAGAAAAAATGGTAGCTGCTATAAATAAAAGTGGTGTTAAAGGTGCATGGGAAAATATAGCAAGTGATTTTTTTAACTCAGCTTTTAATAAAGCTTCTATAGATAATATGAATAGAGGTTTAAATGTTGGTAATAATTTTTATAACGCAATTTTAAAAACACCTAGAAACAAAGAAAATTTTACAGAGGTTATTTACCAGTTAGCTAAACAAACAGACAAAACTGTTAAAAGATCAGATATTAAAAAGGCAGTAACAAGTTTTGCTGATGTTTTAAAAGCCTCTACTGCTGGAGGTAAGGTCGGATCAAGCACAGCAACAAATATAAATGTAAAAGAAAGATTAATGGAAACACCAGCAGATTTTTTAGATATTAATTTTGCTGGAATAAAAAATTGGTTTGGTAAAAGATCATTGTCTAAGTCATCAGAAAAAATTGCAGAGTCTATGGTTAGTAAAGAGGGTATAGATGCTTTTCTTGACTTGGCACAAAATTGGAAAGATAAAAATAAAGCTGTTGTATTATTGAGAACTTTAACTATTGGCTCTGAGGAACTGGAGTAATGCCTACTCAATCTCAAAAAAATTCTTTAGATATTATAAAATTACAAGGTGAAACAAAATTAATTAATCAAAAGATAGACACAATAACACACAATCATTTAGCACACTTGGAAAAAAAAGTTGATAATGTTTATAAATTACTATGGTTTTTAGTAACGATAAGTCTAAGCTCTCTACTAAATTTCCTATTCAATCTACTAAATTAACAAAGGCACAAAAAGGAACGATTGGCGAATATCAAGCCATCGTTGATCTTACAAAGCAGGGCTACCATGTAGCTTTAGCTTGTAATCCTCAATGTCCTTTTGATTTAGTGGCAGTAGGTGAAGATGGGGAAATTAGATTAATAGATGTTAAGTCTAATACTTACAGAAAAAAAAGCAAAAAGACTTATAAAAAATCTTTAAAGATTTATAGATGTCCGACTGCTAAACAAAAAAAATTAAAAATAGAATTATTAATGGTGGATAATGAAAATATCAGATAACACAGCGATCAGTATGCCTATGAGGAATCTTCTGTCAATTTTGGCGGCAGTAGCAGTAGGTGTGTGGGCGTATTTTGGAATCATTGAAAGATTAAATAATATTGAAACAAACTACAAACTTATGAGTAGTGATTTAGAAAAAAATACTGAATTTAGAATCAAGTGGCCGCTTGGAGAATTGGGATCGCTTCCAGCAGATAGCGAACAATTTATGTTAATTGAACACATGGCAGGTCAAATAGAAAAACATACTCAACAGTTAGAAGGTGGTATGCACAATAAAGTAAATATAGAATTTTTATCTAAACAAGTTGATAAACTATTAGCAGATGTAGAAAAATTAAAAGATGGTTTAAGAAGGGCTAATGGACACCAATGATTGTAGAAACTGTTTTTGCCCTGCTTCTAATTGCTGATAATAAAATTATTGAACATCGTATTCAGGATAATCTTAGTCAATGTCTTAAAGGTAAAAGATATGCCATGAGAGATAAAAAATCAGGCGACAGAGTTCAATACCAATGTATTAAGTCTAAAGCCAATATAGAAATTTATATGGGTGAAAAAAAAATAACTTCATTAATATTAGAATGATTGAAAAACTTATGACATTATTGGTCGGCATTTTGTTAGCTCTAGCAGGATGGACGCTTACTAGAACTTTTGATCTCTCTACTAATCAAGCTGTTCAATTAGATAAAGTTTCTAAACTTGAAAGACAAGTTGAAAAACTAGAAGATCAAATGGATCGCATGATGAATATGGATAAAGAAATTATGGATCAACATGAAAAATTGTTTAAAAAATTAGAAAATTCAAACACAGGATATAGTTATAACTAATGGACTTAAAAGATAAAATTGTAGGACTTGCTTTAGCGGCAGCTATTGGACTTATAGGTTGGAATTTACATGAAACTTGGACTATGAAAGAACAAGTATTTAAACTTCAACAAGGTCAAATAATTTTACATAAACAAATTAAAAAAATTAACAATACTGTTAAAAAGAAATTTAAGAAAAAGAAAAAGAAGAATGATTAAATATGTATTTATTTTTTTTCTTTTATTAACTGGTTGCAATACTGTTTGTCCTGATAAAACTACAGTTAATATCGGCACTACCGAAGTAGATGCTGACAATGATAATAAAAATAAAACACAAGATAAAAAATCTATAACTCAAACTTGGAAGTGGGGAAAAAAGAAGTGTGCAGAAAAGGAATAAAAAGAGAAATCCTTACGCCAGACAATTAAAGCTATTCAGGCAAAGAATTATTAAAAGCAAAAAAAGATACAATAGAAAGAAATTGAGGGATTATGATTGATAAAATTTTAGAAAAGTTTTTTGGTTATATAGACCATGTGTGTGAAAGTATAGATGGTTTAATTAGAGAAAAACCTAAAAGAAAAAAAAGAAAAAAGTGTAAGAACTGTCATCACAAATGTCATTGTAAAGATGATTTCCATGCAGACGAATATGGTTTGTGTACTTGTGAGGCTTGCAAATGCTAGGAGAAGAAGATGGGTATATTAGAAAAAATTCTTCTTGGCATAGAAAACTTTTGCAGAAAACTTTATGCGTTAGCTTGGAGAACAAGAATTAGATTTACAACAAAGTTACAAAGGAGAATAAATGTACGAAGAATTAAAAGCAGAAGTAAAAGAATGTGAAGGTTATGTTAATAAAATTTATAAATGCTCAGAAAATTTTGACACCATATTCTATGGACACAAAGTAACACCAGAAGATAACTATGAACATGGTGTTGAGTACCCAAAAGAAATGGGTGAAGAAGTTTTTGAAAAAGATTTTCAAAGAACTGTAGAAGCTGCTGAAAGACTTATAGGCAATAGATCAATTAATCATGTTGCTAAAGAAGTTATTATTAATATGGTTTATCAAATTGGCGAAGGTGGCGTATCTAAATTTAAGAATATGTGGAAAGCTCTTGATAGTGAAGAATATGGTGAAGCCAGTTTTCAGATGCTTGACTCATTATGGGCAAAACAAACTCCAGCTAGAGCAGGTAAGTTAGCTGGTAAAATGAGATCAGCAAAATTATAGGAGGTTATTATGTGGTTAGGTTTAGCAACTAAATTAGTTCCAGGTATTTTAAAAACTGGAATGTCTATTGCAGCAAACAGAAGAAAAGTAAAAGAATTACAATCTGTTGCTGAAATGCGTCATGCAGAAAAGATGGCAAATGGTGAGATTGAATGGAAACAACAACAAATTTCTGCTCAGAAAAACGATCTAAAAGATGAATTTGTTTTAATTTTAATTTCAATTCCCTTGTTAATCGCTGGATGGGGAGTCTTTTCAGAAGATGAACAAATTATTGCAAAGCTAGATACTTTCTTTGAACAGATAAATAATTTTCCTTTATGGCTACAAGGTTTAATTGTTGGAGGATATTCAACTGTTCTAGGTATCAAAGGTGTTTCTACTTTTAAAAAGAAATAGATGTCAGAAAACCTAGACCTGATTAATGAATATAAAGATCAAGTTCGTATCTTAAAGCAAGAAGTAGCTGAACTGCAAGACGCAGGCAAATCTAAAGATAGTGCTAACAAAAGATGTTTGCAAAAACTTGAACACTCACAGCAAGATTTAGAACAAGCTAATAAGAAAATAGTAGAACTTGAAGATGAGTTAAAGAAAGTAAAAAAATGAAATACTCATTATATATGATTCTATGCTCCATAGTAGCTGGTGAGTGTATGAATCCAGTTAAAATGCCTACAACTTACGATGATATTTATAGTTGTCTTAATGGTGGTTATGCAGAGTCTTTAAATAAATCTATAGAAATTGGTAAAGAAGAAGTTAATCAACATAAAATGTATTTAAGATTTGTTTGTAAAGAAGAAGAACAAATAATTATTCCAAAAGAAAAACCTAAAATTAATGCCTAAAAAAACTTGGAAGAAACCCACAATATTTGAAGCAGAAATAGGTAAGTGCAGATATTGTTTAGGTACTGTTTTAAATACAGATTCTTTTGTATCTTTTTTATCAGTAGATGAAAATGGACAAAGAGAAAAAGCTCACAGATCCTGCATGGAAAAAGATTATTACAAAAACCTTATAAATAAAAATAAAGATAAGGAAATTAATAGCCGGTTAGGTTGATCTACTTATTTAGAAGATCAAGTTCTAGCTTTAATGCTAGAGGGATAGGGTGGGTATAGAATCAATTGCCTAGTGGTATAGCTGTGTACATTAGGTTATCATTTTAGTATAACAACTTATAATTAAATTAAGATTCGTTATGCTAAATTATACTTTAAATATACCACAGCATAGAAAAGTTAATAAAACCAATAGTAATGTTGTTGGGGTTTTTGATTACAAATCAATTGCTCTACCATCTGAGCTACAAGGGCAACACATAAAAGCTTATATATATAGCCAAATTGAATCGCAAGATTCTTTTTGGCTCTTTTTTTATGCCCAAAATATAGTGAGAATCGTTGTAGATTATACCAAAATTATACCGCAGCTCCCTATACTTTTCTTATACCCCTTAAATAAGCTTGGATTTATAAGGCAAAAAAAGGCAATTGATTATGTTTGAAACATTGTTAGCGGTATAGTATAACATAGTTATAACTTATAAAAAGGAGAGAGAAAATGAGTAAATTTGAAAGCATATATTTAACACCAAGAAAAGATAAAGAAGTAATTTATCTTTGTTCTTGGAATGGTGGAGAGATTGTTCAAATCCATACTGAAAAGACATTAAGAGAAGATTATAAAGGAAGTAATTTATTTACTGCTGAAGCAGATGAAACTTACTTTTCTTGTGGTAATGAATCTCTTTTGCTTGAAGATTATTTAAAGCAATCAAAAAAACATTTTATAGGCGATAAGTTTATTTGTCATAATATGGAAATTGAAAGAATAGTTTAACTAAAAAAGGAGAGAGAAAATGGAACTAGCAATTAAAGATACAGTTAAAAGAGGTAAAAGAATTTGGCGATTTAGATACTATGGTTTAGATGGTCAGGTTAAATTTATTTCTGGTAAAACTAAAAGTGCAGTAGAACTTTTAGCAAAAGAAATGGTAGAAGAAATAGGTTTAACTAAAACTTCATCATCACAAATCTTTTTATCTGAAGCTTGGATAGATTTTTGCCAACACTTAGATTACAAAATTAGTGTAGGTAAAATGTCTAAAGGTTCTAAAGATGATTACATGAGTTTTTATTTAAACCATTTAATTACTTACTTTAGCAATACAGATATAAGGTTAATTGATAAACATAAGGTCAATGACTTTGTAGAATATTTAAAAGGTAAGATTAGAGATAATCAATTCAATTCTGATACTGCTAGGAAAATCTTTAATACCATGAGCCTTATCCTTGAACACCAAGTAGATATTGATAAGCTTGGCAAAAATGTTTGCAAAGATAAGAATTTTCTAAAAACCATTATAGCTCCAAAGAAACAAGTAAATACTATTGATTTTGATGAATGGTCGTTAGAAGTTATCGCTAACATAATAGAAGATATTAATAGACCTATGGTCAAATTAATGTGCAAGATTATGCTTGAAACTGCAATCAGACCTAGTGAGTGCAGAGCCTTAGATAGAAAAAGCTTATTGTTTAAATCTAATGTTCCAATGATTAGGATTGATAAGGCAGTTAAAAAGGGAAAGCATATCGGTACTACTAAAACTGAGAATGGGGTTAGGACTTTAGTTATATCTACTAAGTTAAAGGATT
>VTLG01015351.1_pt1 | contig 12410 bp, 13 predicted proteins | sample 4694571 | NCBI WGS metagenome assembly VTLG01 (sample SAMN12604809, study PRJNA352737) | marine metagenome | biome: ENVO:00000447; feature: ENVO:00000209|ENVO:00000569|ENVO:01000036; material: ENVO:00002151; isolation source: viral sequences binned using virsorter ... | reverse complement strand
TCAAATACATCCGTGAGTTTCATATTTTACTTGTTTCCATTCTTGTTTATCCTCATTATATTTCATTCTTATCATGTTTCCATGTGAATCACAATGATGAGAATATATTGCATCCTTTAACTCAAAAAATCCAGCTGGTAGTAGTCCTTGCAATTTTTCTTGTGGTAGAAACTTTGAGGCCACTACCCATTTTGGTGGGTATTCTGTTGTGGTATCGACCCAATCATCTGGCGGAACACCACACCCCGAAATTATTAATAGGATTAATATTGTTTTTAAAGTATTTATATGAACCTCCTTTTCAGGAAGTATTTAGGTAGGATATTATTAAGGTTTTGTAGGCCAAGTAATATCTGCAAATGTTTTTTTACTTGATTGATCTGAGGGTAGATCTCTAAGTTTCTGGCGGTATGTCTTATTAGCTGCACTCATAGTCACATCAGAATTGGCCATCCAATCGGTTTCTGCAAGAAGTCTATCACGTTCTTTTCTTATTTCTACCCATTCCTCATCTAGTATTCTTTTGTCTTTAGCGGTATCATCTCCTATGAAGTGAGACTTAACACCATCTATTTCCGAATCCTTTTTAGCTGCATAGTACTTGATGTTGTATATTCCATCTATGCTTATGTAATTATTTAACTGATCTAGTCTTTCCTGTACCTTTTCATCTGTACATTCAACTATGGTATATCCAGTTTCACCAGAATAATCTACAACACCATCTGTAGTAACTGAGTCTAACCATGTCCAATACTCAGGCTTAGTTAAACCCTTAGTCTTTCTTCTGCAATTCCATTCAACATCTTCAATTTGTTGAATTACATTATTTTTGTGTGATATAAACATATTAATTTAACTTTTTTATAACTAGTTGAGTATAGCCGGGATTTGTTCCTGACATGGCATTAGAACCACCATTTTGAGCCCTTGCCAAAACATAATCTCCTCTTTTTAACTCCCATACAACTATTCCATTTGGTGTGTCATCTGCTGATGCTGCTCTAAGAATTACACCATTATCAATATTCCCAGCCTCAGAATTTTTTTGTAGAAAAATTACAGTAGCAGAATTATTATTATAAGTATGGAGCATCATTTCATATATACCATCTTCTAATATTATGAATTTGTCAAATGCTATAGCAATGTTTTTATTATACATTTCTTTTTTGTTTGCTATTCCCCTATGATAATCAAAAGAATAATTGACGCCTGATCCAGCTACATGACCACCATCTCTTGAGGCCGATAATATTGTTGATGGCCCAAGATAACTCGTATCTCTAGTTACCTCATCCCAGCTCTTTCCGTCAGCAGTAACTATAAGATTAGTCTGTTCCATATTCCTATCGCCTCCTACAAGCTCATGTAGGTAGGGCGTTTCAAAAGTTTGATAATGTGATGAAGTATGAATTGGCGTTACTACTTCTACACCATCAAAAACAATATAATCAGTTGTATTATCATCAAAAGTTAGATTATTTACACCTAATTGAAGATTTTTTATTCCAGCAAATTCTACATTATCAACACCATTGGCATTATGGTCAAAAGTAACTGTTCCATCATTAGCAGAAGTGTCCCACGGATTAGGTGAAGTAGTTCCTATTCTATTACCAGCAGTATAAGTTCCAGAAGCACTAAAACTAGCATCGTAAACATCATTATTTACTGATATTATTGTATCGCCACTTCTGTCAGTATTGGATAAAAATCTTGCTACAAAACCATGACCAAAAGTGGGAAAATCAATTTGTTTTTGATTATTATTACTGCCCGATAATCTCAATCCAGTAGCTATAGAGGTGTGAGGGCCCTCCAAAGATTGAGCAGCACCAGAATCATAAAAGAAGTCTCTTGAAGCCCAGTTACATCGTGTTCCTTTACTTAATTTCCCCAAACCATGACCAGTTTGAACAACAAAATCTGCCATAAGCATATAGTCTGCTAAAATACAAGCGTCCTCTGGTACTGGAGGCTTCTTAGGTTGGTGGAAAGTTATATCATTTAATCTCATATAATGAGCACCTGCATTAGCATTAGTTTTCATTTGGAATATATGAGTTCCATAGGGTAGATTTTGACAAACTTCTTGAATAAGTTTCATTGTCGTTCCACTTACCCATTCTTTAACTGTAACCCCATCTATAATAAAGTCATAATCATCAGTACTCCCAAAAGCAAGATCTCCATAATGAGGTGAACCAAGAAATGTTAATCCAGTACCAATAAAAGTAATATACCAACCATCACCAGAAGCATTAACTGACAAATCCCTAGTATCTTCATCAACATCATCACCAGATAAACCAGTTATTCCATCATCCATAACATAAGCAATATCATCGGCAGTAGTATTGAGCATACTTGCATCTGCTACATTACCTCCTGCTCCTGCTCCTGAATTAGCGGCACCATTTCCAAACTCTCTCCAATGGAAAGTCTTGGCAACTTCTGACAATGGAGTTGCATTTGCTAGTGTTGTAGTATCAAAGTTAATAGTGTCATCATTAGTTCCTGCTTGTATATGTGCATCTGATACTGCATTAGATGCTATACCTCCTACATTCTGGGCATTTGGTGGCATCATAGTAACACTTGTCTTTATTGTTCCATCATTAGCAACCCACCTGACCACGCGACCACCATTGAAAGGCTTGTAATAATTTGATGTTCCACCTTTCCAATTCTCCATACCTAAAGAAGTTGCAGTATCAATATAGTCTCCTAATTGTGCTAGTGTCTTTGCACCTGACATTCCATTAAACGGATCATAGTGTGGTGTTCCTGAGACTGTAAACTTCTTACCATACGAAACTACATTCTGGCTTGGTATCTGGATTTTTGATCGGTTTGCTGTTGAGGATGTGTCTTGGGCTATTAGTTCAAAAGCATAAGGTCTAAAATCTTGATCAACAGTTGCAATTTTTAATGTATGAATACCTAATGTTGCTCCAAGACCTATATTCCGCCACCCTGCACCATTTACATATCTACCACCATTCGGCCCAATATTTTGTGTTGTTCTAAAGGCAGTATAAACTGTTCCACTTCCTCCATCTATTGACCATGTAAAATGTCTATTTGTGGAATATTGGAATGCTTGTATATTTGCATCTGAAAAATATCCAGTAATTTCTATATATGCCCCATCTGCCATCTCATACTGAACACCATTACTATCATTCTGTAGTGCAAATGCTCCTGAACCTCTTACCCATTCTCTACCTTCAAAACGATACACCTTTGCTCCATGACTAGCAGATTCATCTGTCTGTAACTGTGCAGAAGATAGTAAATACCTCTGCGTACCAAAATGACCACCAATTCTAGGGTCTTTTATAGGCTTGCTTCCTTTAATATCAGTATAGTAATATTTGTGGCCGTCAGCATGAGTAGTACCATAGGTGTAAGTAGAGCCATGACTTGTATTTACAGCAACTCCATCTATGTCTTTTCCTGCAACAGCTGGATGAAGCATACCAGGCTTGATGTGTGGTATTACTTCTATTACATCTGCAGCTATATCTGAACCCGCGATTGCACCAACTCCTAACTGGTCTGAAGTTATTGCATCATCTGCAATGACGCCTGTAGTTACTTTATCTAATGCCATTTTTTCTTTTTGTTATCTGTTGTTATTATATTTATACAAACAGGGAATACTGTTTCTGTGATCTTAATCGTGATACTAATCTACCATCCTCATAAATCTCAACATTCCTTCCTTCCGATTGTAATTTTTCTGCTTCACGATATGCTGATTCCTTGTTACCTACATACTTTAGGCCATCACTCACTTCTACTTGCCAAGTAGATAATTGGTACATTAAGGTTTTCCTTTTTTCCTATAGTGTAAACACTATTATTTATGAAAATTGAAATCTTGACTTAATTGTATTTTACTGTACTGGACATATTTTTACTAATGTCCAAACTATTTTTTTTTAACTCTTTATTTAATATTTTAATTTGTTGTTGATCTAAATCCAACAACATCAATGCATGATGTATTCCATGTTTAACACCTTTTCTATACCAAAAACTAGTTGCTATAGAAAATGCCAGAAACCATCCAAATATTTCTAACCAACTCATGATCTATCCTTTTTCTTCATTTCATTTGCAATCCATGCGGTTGCAATTTTGTTATTTACTGGTTTTGATATTGCTCGTCTAATAAGTTTTGTACTTATTTCCAACATATCCTGTTCAACTCCATTGTTATCTACAATGAAGAAACTCTTTGGCCCAAAGAAGTTCTGGAACTTACCCATATTGTTTTGCACATCCTGCCAACTTTTTTTTACTAATTTAGGTTGTACTGAACGGGCTCGTTGTTCATTTCTTGCGAGTGCAACTTCTAGTGAGGTATTAACGAAAACCATTGAGGTTTCATATCCAATTTGTTGCAACATTGATGCTTGTTTTGCAACCTTTTCATATACATGACCAGTACCATCTATAAGAATTCCTAAACGACCCTTGACTGCATGAAATTTCTTAGATGCAGTTACTTTCTTTGCTCTTGCACGTTCCACATCTCTCTTTTCGGTTTCTGCTTCAGGCATCTTTAAGGAAAGACCTTCCTTTTTCAGAAATCGTTCAAACGGAGTATCAGAGTTTATCATCTTCAATCCTAGACCACCAGTAGTTTTACCGGCAACAAAAGACTTACCAGACCCTGGCCCTCCAGCCATGAATACTGCTTTGAAGATATTGGGATCGTAAACCCCTTCTCTTATGAATTGATCATATGTTTTCATAATCATATTTATAATTATGATATTCCTTTGGTTCTAGGAACAAGTTTTATATTAGAATTTGTAGCTCCAATTATATCTGTGCCACCATTTGGTTCATTTGGATATTGCAAATCTTTAACTGGTGGAGCGCTTTCTAAAGAATCTTTTGATACAGTCATGGCCATATGATGTCTTTGTTCTGTAGGAATAACCAAATGATGTAACTCTGTAACTAAATATCTACCAGACAATATAGGATCTACTGTTGATGGCTCTGGAATTCCTTCTGATGGTTTATTTGAAGGGATAATTACATTAATCATATCTCCACATTGTATCTCTGTATCTCCATGAGTTTCAATTTTTAAATCAAAAAATTCTCTTTCTAAATTTCTAGAACGAGATTCTTGTAACCATTCTTCGGCGTTATTATCAGTTCCTTTAGTATGAAGTTTATCACTTCCTGTTGGATGTATAAAAGTTTTACATGGATGCTCGTCTAATCGTTTACCACCATCCATTTTTAAAGATGGTATCATGGTATCAAAATTTTTATCTTCTTGATTCATAAAATTTCTTTTCATTCTATCATTACTATAACTGTATACAAATTTTTGTATATTTTTATTAAATATATCGTGATAATAAAGAGTTGAAGAATACAAACCATGTCTAGTATTAAGAAAACTGTTATTATTATTAGTTACACTCCAACTTTTAATGGTAGACAAACCATCTTCTGGATCTCTAGTGGCATTTCCTTTAGGTGGTTGGTATTTGTAAGTTTTTTTATGTGGTATATTTAATTCCTGCATTCTGCCTATTAAACTATCTATAGACCTAAAATGATACCCATCTTGATTTTCAAAAAATACAAAACATGGTGAAGATTCTTCTTTACTCACCGCCTCCTCTTTCATTAAATTTATAGCTTGAAAGGGAGTTATATTGGGAAAAACATATTGTCTAAGATTTTTTGTTTTTTCAATGTTTATAGGTTTATTTGTTCCTAATTGTTGTTTTAATATTTTTGTAACTATGTCACTTATAGTTCCATCATATGATTTTGAAATTTTTGTACGAACATTTCTGTAATTATCTAAGGTAGTCCAATTTAAAATAAATGATTGTTCTTTTTCTGAATTTGTAAATCTTTTTTGAACATTATAGATAATTGCGTGGTAATTGTTAAAATCTATTGCTCTTCTGGTAGGTGTTTTAAGTGAAAATAATAATCGTTCTTGACCTAAAAATGGTAATAACTCTGCAACTCCCATTGAATCTGCTATTATAATAGATCCAGATATAAAAGGAGTATTGATATTTTGATATATGTTAAGTTCTCTAACTTGATCTGTTACATTTATTCTAGCACCAGAACTTCCAACTATCAATACACCATCTATAAAAAAATCTCCAGGCGATTGTAACCTTTCTGAGTCTGACATAATCCCTTATATTATATTTTGAAATTCACTTACAAATAGTCCTAAAAAATCATTTCTGAGTAAATCAATTTTTCTTTTTTCTTCATTTAATGCAACTTCATATTCATAGTTGGTTACAGTAGTTGCACCAGATGTTCCTTGAGGAACTTGAATTTTAATACTAGTATCACCAGATGATTGTGCTACTTCGTAATGATGTACTTCAGATAGTTGTGCATCTGAATATTTGGTTCGTACATATTTTTGTAATTGTCTTGTTGATTTAACCCAATCATGATTGACATCAGATATATTATTTACTAACATAACAATCCAATGATAGTGTGGGCTTCCATGATGTCTATCAGCTAAAATTTCTGGTGTTTCATTTTCTTGAACATCGTATTGGTCTAACATAACAATTTCTTTTTTCATATTTGCTCTTACACGAACACGACTTAAAATATTAGTAACTACTTTTGCAGAACCATCACCAGCTGGATCATACAACATTGTTGAAAAATTAGAAAAATATGACATATTAAAACCCTTCTTCTACATCTGCTTTTGTGATAACTTTGGTTTCTTGGAAATCCAGTTTCATATCTATTTCTGTAGGTGGAGCTCCATCAAAACCATCAATAGGTCTAAATGTCTGATATTGTCCAGGCGAATAGTTTACATCCATATTGACCAAAACACTTGTTGCAATTTTATTGAAAAACTCATTTTCATCACCTCTAAACATATAAAAAATATCAAATTCAGCAGGAACAATATAGTATCTACCAAAATCATCAGTTTCAGGTAATTCAGGTAACATATGAAATTTAAAGGTTTTAATAATATCTTGTGCAGCTATTACTTCATCAATAGATTTTGGTGTAAATTTCCAAGTGTACGAAAACTTACGAAAACCAACTCCCTTAAAAGTTGTTTCTAGAAAGTTGTTCATTGCTTTATTAGAGTATTTGTCATATGCAGCTAATGCATCACCACCAAATAATGCAGATGCAGCCTTTGCAGCTCCACGAAACATAGCTGTTTTAACTTGTCCTGCAATCCCAGGCAATGAATCTAAAACTGCTTCAGTACCACCTTTTAACCCACCTCCCGCCATTTCTGCTCTACTCATTACATCCATAACCCTTCCAGCAGTTTCCATAATATTACCACCAATTTCAGTTGCGGCGTAATTAGCAGCGTTGTTTTCCATTACTTGAGGGGGCATATACATTACGATTGCATCAGTTGTTCTAACTGTTCTGTCATCTTGTTTCAGTTGTTTTGAAACTGCACCTTGATATGATTTTCTTGCTATAACCCTTTCTGACTGGCCAGGCTTCCAAGTTCCACCCGCTACATCATAATCACCCATTGCATCAGCATCTTTAGCGTGTCCTTTACGACTTGTTATTAAATCTTGGGCACTATCTTTCTTTATTCCGTGAAATCCAGTATCAACTTTTGCATCCGTACCTCCACCACCTCGCCTTGTGGATTTTTGTTTAAATTTTCCATTTTTTATTCCACCAATTCTACTATATTTGGATTTATTAGAATTTGCAACATTAATATAGAACATCATATAATGTCCTAAGTCTGATCTAGTTTGTATGTCCGATGGATATTCAAGAGTTGCATAAGACCACTTACTACCAATCCTTAAATGGCCCAATGGGTCATTATAACTTTGATTATTGGTATCTTGATTGGGAGATTTTTCTGAAAGATTTGGTTTTTGTAATCCAAACCTTTTCATGGATGATGCAATAAAATTTTTCATATAAATATTCCTGTGAAGTATTTTAATTATTTATATGTCTTACAAGGGTAAATTTCACCCCAAAAATAGAAAAAAGTATAAAGGGGATATTAACAACATTATTTATAGGTCATTGTGGGAACGCAAGTTCATGGTCTACTGTGATGAGAATAATGATATTATAGAGTGGGGCTCAGAAGAACTTATAGTTCCATATCTGTCACCTTTAGATCGTAAACGACATAGATACTTTCCAGATTTTTATATTAGGACAAAAAATGGTGATAAGTTTATGGTGGAAATTAAACCAAAGAAATATACCAAACCACCTAGACCTACCAAAAGAGTTTCCAAAGCCTATATGCATGAAGTTAAGGAATGGGCAAGAAATACAGCAAAATGGACAGCTGCTCAAGATGTATGTAAGAAGAACGGATGGAAATTTTTAATAATAACAGAAGATCACCTCAACACGACTAAATATACACATGGCAGATAAAATTGCAACAGATTTTCTTTCAAAAGTAAAAGCAAAGGGAAAACAAGCAATGTCTTGGTTTAGAGATATTGTTAAACAGACTCAAAAAGCTGCATTTCCTGCATCTACTGGAAGAAGTGAATTAACAGGAGATAGGGGTCTTGGTGCTACTGGTAGACCAACTATTGGTAGAATGTATCTGTTTCAATATGATGCAAAATGGAAAGATATACTACCATATTGGGATGTGTGGCCGTTAATATTTCCATTTGATTTAGCAAAAAATGGATTTTATGGAATTAACTTACATTATCTTGCACCTAATGCAAGAGTAAATTTAATGTTAAGATTAATTGAAGCGCAAGGTAAAAGTGGTAATATGACAGACTATTATCAATTAAAATTAAATTATAATATTATAACAAATTATCCTCCAGCAAAACCATGTATTAAACGATATTTATTTAGTCATGTTCAGGGTAAAGGTCTTTACGGAATTAAAGGTGAAGATTGGAGTTATGCAGCTGCATTACCTCTACAAAAATTTAGAGGTGCATCATCTGATACTGTCTGGAAACAATCAGCAACAATGTATTAAGGAAAAGATGGCAATATTTAGAGGAGGCGTAAAAATGGGAACACATGATTTCCCATTGTCTGTATCAAAACAAAGAGGACAAGGAATCCTTAGACAATTAAAAATACTTGATGATGGTAAGGGTAGAGCTGCCCATGAAAAAAATGCAATGGGAGAAATCCAAACTATCCGTACCATTGTTGGTATGGGAGAAGGATTTACAATGCCCGTCAATTTTAAAGTGGATTTTGCAATGCCAAAAGGTATTGTTCAGCCTGATGCAGAAGGTTCTAAAACAGAAGCAAAAGTAAAATATGGTAGTTTGGATTGGCAAACTCATATTATGAATAAATCTACAGGTGGTCTTAAAGGAGAATTTCTAAAACTATATAAGGCAGCTGATGCGGCGGCACACACAATGTATGAACCAGCAAAAGGAGAAGGTAAATTAAAAAGAGAACTTTCTAAACTGTCACTCTATTGTTCTAAAGTTTCTATTCCCGAAAAAAATATTAATACTGTTCTAGTAAAACAATCATCAGCAGCTCCATTTCCATATCCACAAAGTGTTCAATATGGTACATTATCTACTACTTTTTATTGTGATGGTACTATGCACATTAAAACTTATTTTGATGCATGGCAAAAATTAATCTATAATGATTTAACAGGAAATTTTAATTATTATAATGAATATGTAGCAGATTTTGATGTCTATACTCGTACAACTTTGGCAAAGGGGGGAACTTTAAAACCAGATCCAAAACCAAATGCTTTTGAACAAACATCTAAAGATTTACAAAAAGCAACTGCGGATCTTAATACTTTGACAGGAGTTGACAATCCTCGTAGTGATAAACAAGTTGGATCGGGTACTGTTCCGATTGTAAGTTTTAGAGAAAATTATGGAGTAAAAATATTTGATTGTTTTCCAATGAGAGTTGGAGCAATAGAACTTGCTCACGATGCAACTGACCAAATTGCAACATTTGATGTAGAGTGGTCATACTTGAAATGGAATCCGTTCAAGGTTGGTAACGTGGGTAATAGAAGTAGAGTAAACCTTGCAATAGGTGAATTCAGAAATGAGAAAAGTGGTTTTCCATTTTTGGAAGATCTACCGCCAGAATTATCTGGCCCATTAACGAGTCGATTAGACCAACAAATAACAACAAGTCCATTATCAAAGGGTTCAAATTTGTTTGGTTAATTTTAACATTAAAATAGTGAGAATATTATGTCTTTACCAAAAATTAATACGCCGGAATATCGGTTAAATATTCCCTCAACTGATGAGGAAATTTCATATAGACCTTTTCTTGTAAAAGAAGAAAAAGTATTACTGATAGCGCAAGAAACAGGAGATGACAAAGCAATATATAATGCAATCAAAAATTTAGTAGATTCTTGTACTTTTGGAAAATGTGATGTTGAAAAAATGCCTTTATTTGATTTGGAATATATTTTTTTAAATATACGAGCAAAATCTGTAGGGGAAGTTTCAAATATAGAAGTAACGTGTCCAGATGATGGAGAAACTAAAGTTAAGGTAGATATAGACTTAACTAAGATTAAAGTTGAAATGGATGAAAAACATGATGCAAGAATCCAATTAACAGATGATATTGGTATTCTTATGTCATATCCACATTTGGGGAATTTAGCTACTATACAAGTAAATGATGCAACTAAACAGTTGGATAATCTTTTTCAAATGATATATGATTGTATGTATCAAATTTGGCAAGGAGAAGAAACTTTTGACGCTATGGATTATACGTTAAAGGATAAAAAAGAATTCATAGAAAGTTTAAATCATGAACAATTTGCAAAAATTCAAAACTTCTTTGAAACCATGCCATCAGTAAAACAAAATATAGAAGTAGAAAACCCAAAGACAAAAGTAAAGTCTACAATAACATTATCGGGCATGAACTCTTTTTTCTAGTAGCCCTCTCTCATATTAATTTGGAGGCGCATTTTGATTATAACTTTGCATTGATACATAATCATAAGTGGAGTTTTTCAGAAATTGAAAATATGTTGCCTTGGGAGAGGGATATTTATCTTATGAAAGTTCAAGAATGGATTAAAGAAGAAAACGCAAAAACAGAAGAATATAACAGAAAAGCAAAATATGGCTGAAGCATTAGCACAACAACAAACTTTACAAGAAATTTTAACCCAGTTAAAAACATCAAATGTTGAAAAATGGTATGCAACTGGTGATGAATCAACTGAGAAAGTTGTAGAAGCGGTTGATAAAGGTAGTGATAGAACAGCTGTAGTTGCAGAAAAACTTGGAAAGGCTTCTCAATCAACATTTGATGGTATGAAAGCCTCATTGGGATTTGTTGGAAAAACTTTAGGTACAATGTCAAGCATTGCGGCTAATACATTTGCAATGGCAAAACGTGAAGGTAAGGCATCAAAATTAATGGAGTTTGGAAAGGCTGCTATTAAACCAATTACAAGTACCCTTTCAAAAGGAATTAGTACTTTAATGGATTTCTTATCAACATTGGGTAAACTTGGACTATTTCTTGCGGCTGGGGGATTACTTGAACTATTCACTAATGAAAAGTGGCAGGAATGGTTGAAGAATATGTGGACTACAATGGTTGAAAAAATAAAAACATGGTGGAAAGAAACTGACTTTGGTGCTTTATTTGATACATTTAAAACCAAATTTAAAGAGTGGTATGATAAGACTGTTCAACCAGCGATTGATGCATTGATAGTTAAGATTAAAGGATGGATAGCTGATTTTATGGTTTGGTATGATATTAATATTAAACCTAAAATAGATGCATTAATGGGTGAACAAGGTAAAATGACAGGGTATCTTCAAGAAATGGATGCGAAATGGACAGAATGGACAACTACATGGAATGAACTTAGATTAGCTGTACTAGCAATAAGTATTGGATCTATGTTTGGTAAGATAAGTCCACTTCGTGGAATTATGACTTGGATGACTAGTATTTTTGGCCCTGAAGGAAAAATAGTTACTAAATTTAATTTAATAAAAGACTCTGGAAAATGGGATGATTGGTTTGGTGAAAATTCTAAATTAGGTAAAATGTTTAAAGACTTTAAAAATTTCTTTGGAGCAGAAGGTAAAATAGCCACGAAATGGAAATTAATAAAAGAAGGAGCAACCTTTCAAAAATGGTTTGGGGAAACTTCAACTATAGGAAAAATGTTTCAATCATTTAAAAATTTCTTTGGTGCAGAAGGTAAAATAGCAACTGCATGGAAAACTATAAAAGAAGGTGCCACTTTTGGAAAATGGTTTGGTGAAGGTTCTACATTAAAAAATCTATTTACATCTTTTAAAAGTTTCTTCGGGCCAGAAAGTGCATTAGGAAAAGCTGCAACATGGGTTGGAGATATGATAAAACCAGTTATGAAT
>VTLG01005526.1_pt1 | contig 12412 bp, 12 predicted proteins | sample 4694571 | NCBI WGS metagenome assembly VTLG01 (sample SAMN12604809, study PRJNA352737) | marine metagenome | biome: ENVO:00000447; feature: ENVO:00000209|ENVO:00000569|ENVO:01000036; material: ENVO:00002151; isolation source: viral sequences binned using virsorter ... | reverse complement strand
ACAAGGTAAAGTACAGAGAATACAGACGTTTACAAAATTTCTTGATGCTGTTAATTTTACAAGTGGTACAAATAGTACTGCTGATTCAACAGCTATAGTAACTACAGATGACATTTGGTACATAGACAGGATCAGTGCAGAAAACCCAGAATTTGTTGAATTTGAATTATCACCAAAAATAAATCTGCAAGGTTTTAGGATACCAAGAAGAGTAATTACAGAACATTGTCCGTGGGAATATCGTGGAAATCAGTGTGGATATGAGGGCAATAGATGTTTTACTGTCGATGATGAACAAATTACTGGCGGTACATTAGAACAAAGAAAAGCACTTGATAGGTGTGGTCATAAGTATTCAAGTTGCCAATTAAGATTTCCCAAAGGCGATAATAATGAAAGAGATTTACCTTTTGGAGGATTTATCAACGCAAGAATACAAATTTAATGACATTTAAATTAGCGGCTAAACAACACGCACTTGAAGAGGCTCCAAAGGAAGCCTGTGGCATTGTTGTTAATGATATTTATTATCCTTGTAAAAATATTTCTGATACGCCAGAAAATACTTTTGCAATACATCCAAAAGACTTTTTAAAGGCAAGATCAAAAGGTAAATTACAATATATTGTTCATTCACACCCTGCGGGAGGACTTGCAAGCAAAACTGATATAAATGCCTGTAAAGCAACCAAATTAAAATGGTATATTTATAGAAACACTTTAGACGAATGGTTAATTATAAATCCTTAATTGGGAGGCAATGGGAGTATGGTATTTTTGATTGTTATACGATAGTGCGTGATTATTATAAACTTTTAGGAATAAGTCTTCCTGACTACGAAAGACCTAAAGATGTAGAAACTTGTGAAAGTATTTTTTTAAAAGAATCAGATAAATTAAATTTTAAAGAAGTTAATATAAACGACAGAAGACCTAATGATGTTTTAATAATGAAAATCTGGACTAAAGAACCTATGCACGCTGCTATTTTTTTAAAAAATGATATGATTTTGCATCAGAAATCTAAATCATTAAGTTGTTCAGAATATTATAATCATTATTATAGAAAAAGAACTGTAGGGTGTTTTAGATATGCGACATAAAATCCTACTGCTAGATGAATTAGGAGAAAGATGGGGTGAATCCCATACTTTTTATAATCTCAGAACCCCAGCTGATGCTATACGTTTGTTGTGTATAAATTATCCAGATTTTGGTAAATATCTTGCAACTTCACATGAACAAGGTATTGCTTATCAGGTCACACAGGTGGGGCACGAATTAAAATCTAATGAACTTACACTTCCTTTAGGACAACATGATTTAGTAATAACACCTGTAATTATAGGAAGTGAAAGTGCAGTTAGAGCCATTGCTGGTGCCGCTTTGATTGCTACTGCGGTCATCACAGGAGGTGCTGGTGGATTTTTTGCGACTTTTTCCGCTGGTGGTTTAACTGGTGCCGCTGCCACCATTGGAGCAAGTTTAGTTCTTTCTGGTGTACAGGAAATGCTTGCCCCTCAAATGCCTACATATGATGCTTCTTTTGATGTAGGGCGCACAGGTTTTAATGGTGGCCCCGCAGCGTTAGAAAGGGGTGCTGATGGACAACAGAGCTATGCGTACAGAGGTGCATCAAACACTGTTGGAATTGGCAAAACAATACCCATAGTTTATGGTAAGGCGTTGCTTGGTAGTCATTTGATCACCACAGATGTAGATGTAACTAATGAAAGTGATCCGTTGATGACAAGTTTTGAAAAGCCAAGCAGTTCAACAGTTAGAGTAAATGGTGAAAAAGTTTTATTTTCAGATTCAATAAAAAGTTATGATAATTTACGTGCAGCTAGGATAAATCCAACTAAAAGTGTCACAAGTTTTCCACCTCCAAATGCAAACAGAGTTGGAGCCTTGGGGACTATTGGAGAAGGAAATTTTGATTTTGTGTTAGGCAAAAGCGGTGGATCAACAAGGATCGGCTTTGTAAACCTTGAAGGAGATGGAGAACAGAAAATTTTAGATAATTTAGGAATATCCGATGATTCTGGTAATAATCAATTTAGAAATAAATGTCAAATAATGATTACTTTTAGTGGTTTACAAGATCGAGTCGGAACTGCTAGTTCTACAATAATTCAAGGATATATAAACTTCGCAATTATAATCAAAACAGGATCAACTACTGTTTTAAATCAACAATTTATTATTCAAGGCACTCAAAACTTTACACAAAAAATAAGATATATTTTTAACGTCAGACCTGTAGTTGTAAGTGGAGCTTCTAGTTATAAGATGTTTGTTCAAATTTTAGATAAAGCAACTTTTAAAACAGCTACTTCTACAACTGTTAAAAATGCTACAAAAATGAGAATTGATTCTGCTGGTTATAACTTAATTCCTACATAAATTATATGTCATTAAATTCTACAAGTGTTATAAAAATTGTTGACCTTTTATGCGAAGGTCCAATCGAGGAAATTGTTGGAGGAAAAAAAGGGATTTTTTTAAATGACACTGCTGTTGTAGATAATAATGGTGATGAAAATTTTCCAAAAAAAGATGTTAAGTATCAACTAAGAACAGGCACAAGAAATCAAAAACAGTTTGAAGATCATAAAAAAGCAAATTCTAATATTTTAGATATAAGTCAGGAAGTAGGTTCAAATTACACTGAAGAACTAAATGAACAAAATGAAGTAAAAAAAAGAGACTATGGTGGAGGGGAAGTTATTACACAGATAACCGATCCAGACACAGATTCATTTCAGATTTTATTTACTGTTCCTTCTTTATTTTGTCAAGGTATGGAGGGTATTTCTAGAGGACAATTTTTTAATGCAAAAGTTAAAATAAAAATATTTGTAAAGGCAAGAAATACAAATTATATATCATGTGAAACTTTAAATATAGAAGGTATTTCTACCTCTAACTATCAAATCAAAAGTAAAATTATTAATTTAAGAAGACTTAGAGAGAATGGTATTTTTAAACCACCTTTTCTAGTAAAAGTACAAAAAATTACAGATGAGGAAAAAGATTATGAAGTTAGATTTAATCTGCTTGAAACAATAAATAAAAAAACACCCTTAGCAAATACTAGAGCAAACAGAGTCATTTTCACCTCTTTAATAGAAAGACAAGAAATTAGAACCGCATATCCATATACTGCCTGTGTTGCCTTATCATTATCAACTGAATCCTTTTCGAGTTTACCTTCTAGATCATATTTAGTAAAAGGAACAAAGGTAAAAATACCATCAAACGCAAGCGTTCAAAATGATGGAAGGCTTAAGTTTGAAGGCACTTTTGACGGAAGTTTGGCAGAAGGTAAATTCTGGACAACGTGCCCTGTGTGTATTTTTTACGACCTGGTAACTAATAACCGATATGGATGCGGGGATTTTATAAAGGCATCAAACCTTAACTGGGTTGATCTTTATGAGCTTTCAAGATACTGCAATCAACTTGTCGATACACCAGACGGAAAAGAGGCTAGATTTGCAATAAATACAGTTTTAGGAACACAATCTGATGCTTACAAAGTCCTGCAAAATTTAGCAAGTATATTTAAAGGAATTACCTACTGGGGATCAAATACTATTAATCTTGTTGCAGATCATGGAAATCTAGATGGCAGTGATATTGACCCTGTTCATCTTTATACAAATTCAAATGTTATAGATGGCATATTTTCTTATTCTGGTTCATCATTAAAAACAAGGTCAACATCAATTCAAGTCAGTTACAACGATCCTGATAATTTCTATAAGCCTAATGTGGTGATAGTTGAAGACTATGATCTGATTCAAAAATATGGTTACAACATAAAACAAATAGTCGCTTTTGGTTGTTCTTCAAAATATCAGGCCCAAAGAATGGGTCAATGGGTTTTAAATTCAGAAAAATTAGATAGTAAAATAGTAACTTTTACAACTGGTCTTGATGGGATAGGTTTATTACCTGGTCAAGTATTTGCAGTTGCAGATGAAATGAAGGCGGGTTTAATATTATCAGGAAGAATTTTAGACGTAGATTCAACAACACAATTCACACCAGATCAAAATTTCGATACTTATGTGGGTGGAAATAATAGAAAATTTGAAGTCAGTGTAACTTTAAATGATGGCACTGTAGAGACACAAAAGGTAAAAAGTATTTTTAGTTCTGGAAAGATTACAGTTGTAAATGCTTTTTCTAAAATCCCTTTGGCTGGTGCTGTTTATACATTAGAGAATAAAACTACTAACCCTGTTTTAAATCAAAAATTTAGATGCATAGATATCAAAGATAATGGAAATAGTACTTATACAATTACAGGATTAGAATTTAATGATTCCATTTATGAAGTTGCAGATAATACAACAAATAACAAAGCTAAATTAGAATATGAAGATGTAACAGCTTTTAATAACAGACCAACAAAACCTGAAAATTTAGAAGTTACAAGCACAAGAATACAATTACAAAATAGTTCTACAAATAGAGTTACATTTTCTTGGTCAAGAGGTATAAACGGATCAAATGTTAATTTTACGGTTAGATTTAAGAAGGGAAATGGAAATTTTAAAATTAGAAAAAATATAGATGAGACATCATTTGAATTAGATAATGTCAAAACAGGAACAGTTGTTAAATTTGAAGTAAGGTCAGAAAGTATAGACGCTTTAAAATCAAAACATTCAGCTTATGCTAAAGCGGATGATTTCACAGTAGGACAATCATTATTTCAGTCTTTAGCAGAGTTTGCAAGTGAAAATCCTGTGCCTGTTCCTTTACCATAAAAATGAGTATTCAAGTTACAACACAAAATGAAGTAATTTTAAAATGGAGGATTCCATCAGATTATGCAGGGAATCGAAGTGAATTGATAGCTGTTATAAGACATTCATCTTTAACTGATGGAACAGCAGTATGGCCTGATTCAACATTTTTAAGGGAAGTTTCTGCTTTAACTGATTATTTAATACTCCCTTTAATGAATGGAACTTATATGGTTAAATTTAAAGATTTAGAAGGTCGTAAATCTCCAAGTCCTTTAAATCATATAATAAATATTCCTGATGAAAAACCAAAATTATTAGTTCAAACTGTAAGAGAAGATACTACTTCACCACCTTTTCAAGGACAGTTAAATGATGTATTTTATTCATCTGAATATGATGCTTTAGTTTTAAATAATGATGATTTAGTAGATGACAAAGTAGATTTTGAACAGGGATATTTAGGAAGTATTGATTTCGGTGGTGAGCTTTTAAGTTCTGGCGAATATTTTTTTAAAGATAAGTTGGATCTAGGCGGTATTTTTACAGTTGAATTTCAAAGAATATTAACCACAAGAGGTCTTTATCCTAATAATACTATTGATTTACATTTTACAAATATAGATACATGGACTGATTTTGATGGCCTTTTGCCTGACGAAACCAATGCTGTCATTCAATTTAGAAAAAGTAATGATGCCCCAACTGATGATGAAATAGAAGATGAAAATACAGAATTTATATTACTAGAAGATGGTAATAAATTTAGTCAGGAGGATTCACAAACTTATGATGATTTTATTCCTATGGAAAATGGTAGATTTACAGGTAGAGTATTTCAATTCAAAGCAGATTTGAGTTCTAATTTTACAGATCAGACTCCTTTGGTTGATGAGTTAGGCTATAGGATTTTGTTTGACAATAGAACAGAAAGTGCAGCGGTTGCGAGTGGCGGTAGTAATCCAAAAGTGGTAACTTTTGAAAAAGCCTTTTACCAAACTCCAAAACTAGGCATCACTGCAAGTAATATGGCTACAGGGGACTATTATGTAATTAGTAGTGAAAGTCGGACAGGCTTTTCTATTACTTTTTTCAATAGTTCCAATGCAGCTATTGACCGCACGTTTGCATACCATGCTAATGGCTTTGGTGCGGAAGGTGCATGAATTTATCTCATTTTTAAACTTGAGTTATGGCAACACATGATTATGATTTAGCAAACCAATCGGGAGCTAGTTTCCGAAGTGACTTAAATCTTGCTTTACAGGCGATATTAACAAATAATAGTAGTGCCTCTGCTCCTAGTACAACTGCTGCCTATATGTTTTGGGCTGATACTAATACAGGTATTTTAAAAATAAGAAATTCTAGTAACGATGCTTGGGTTGAATTATTACAACTTGACGGTACATTAACACTGGAAGATGGTTCTGCAAGTACACCCGCACTTGCCTTTCGAGATGATTTAAATACTGGTATTTTTTCTAGTGCCGCAAATAATTTAGATGTTTCCTGTTCTGGTGGTGTAAAACTTAATGTAAGCACTACAGGAATTAATGTTTCTGGAACGGTTACTGATGATGGTGCGACTCATGATGGGGATGTCACCTTTACAGGGGCGGCAGCTAATGTAGTTTTTGATAAATCAGATAATGCACTTGAATTTGCTGATAACGCTAAAGCAACTTTTGGTACTGGAGGTGATCTCACCATCTCTCATGATGGTAGTAATTCGATCATTAATGATGCTGGGACAGGAGAATTACAACTTCAAAGGGCAGGAAATACAATTCTTGCTCTTGATGCTGATGGGATAGAAATTACAGATCCTAATGGTGTTGCCTCTGTTACAATCAAAGGCTTTGAAAATTCAGATGCCGTCATTGGATTACAAGCAGATGAAGGAGATGATAATGGTGACAAATGGAGAATAGTATCAGTTGCAAGTGATAATGATTTAATTTTTACAAATGATGTAAATGGCAGCAATGTACAGAAATGGGGAATAGATACAAGCGGTAATGTAGTGCAAACTGGAACTTTGACAGTTTCTTTAGGTAGTGCATCAGCCCCGTCTTATACATTTGCTAATGATACTGATACAGGAATGTTCAGAACTGACAGTTCTGCAAACAGCATCTCATTTACACTTGGAGGAACAGAAGGATATAGAATCAATAGTAACCGTATAATGCCAGCAGTTGATGATGACAGGGATTTAGGTAGTGCTTCACTTAGATTTGATAATGTTCGTGCTACTAACGGCACTATTCAAACATCAGATCAAAATGTAAAAAATACTATAGTAACAAGTGATCTAGGTTTAGATTTTATAAATAAATTAAATCCTGTATCTTATAAATTCAACAATAAGACAAGAACGCATTATGGTCTTATTTCACAGGAAATTGAGACAGTTTTAGGAACAATAAGCAAATCAGCAACAGATTTTGCTGGGTTCTGTAAAGATGAAGTTGATGATGATGGTAATGCCATGACACCTAAATATGGTTTGAGATATACAGAATTTATATCTCCAATTATTAAAGCAATACAGGAACTATCAGCAAAAGTAACAGCACTTGAAGGTTCTTAAATTTTTAAATATAATTATTTTAATTATTAAAAACTTATGTCTAATCCAAACGATCTTATCAAAGCTGAAATTAAAGCTCTACAAGAGCAGTTAGAAATTGATATAAAAAAAGTTTCTTTATTGCAGCAGGAAATTAAAGAAATACAGGAACAAGCAAACACCGCAAAGACTGATAAACAAAAACAAATTAACAACGCCACACAACCAATAATTGAAAATCAAGGTGCTTTGAAAAAATTAACTGAGTTGTTAAACAAATTAGAAGGTAAGATAGAAACAACTACTGAAAAATAAATGGCAGATAGGAAGATCACAGCACTTACTGAATTAACAGCACCAGTAGCAACTGATGTTTTTCCTATAATTGATGTAAGCGAGGCTGCTAACGCAAATAAAAATAAAAAAATACAACTAACAACTATTTTAAGAGGCATCCCAAACGGAAGTGCGTCTGCCCCTAGTGTTGGGTTTATTGATGATACTGGTACAAGTGGTTTATTTAGGGTTACAGATGATGAGATTGGTATATCTTGTAATCAGACTCAGATAGCATCTTTTGCCGCTGCTGGTCTGAAACTAGGTTCTGGTACTATTGCTGCACAATTACATCTGTTTAGTACAGATACCACAGATCAAGTAATTATAGAAAATACGGATGCTGGTGCTGATACCGCACCTGATCTAGTTTTATTTAGAAATTCTGCTTCACCAGCAGATAATGATAATTTAGGAAATTTAATTTATAGAGGCAAAGATGATAATGGCGATTCTGTTGAATATGCAAGTATTGTTGCTCAAATAGCGGACGCTACAAATAGTTCTGAAGATGGCATTTTAGATTTAATGTCAACCGCTGCTGGTACGTTAGCATCAAGAATTAGATTAAAAAGTGAATTTGTTGGAATACATGAAGCAGATCCACTTTTTCCTTTACATTTAGCAACTGCTGATACTACATCAGGTTTTTGTATAGAAAGCAGTTTAGATTCCGCTGCCAGTAGTGCTGACATTCTTTTGTATCACAGAAGGGGAAGTGATGGTGCTGGTCAGGATAACGATTTATTATCGTCAATATCATTTCAGGGAAAAAATGATGCGGGCACTCCTGAAGAGGTAATATATGCAACGCTCGAAACAAAGATTATAGATGCAAGTGACGCTTCAGAAGATGGGCAGATAAATTTAAAATCTATGGTTGCAGGTACTTTGACAACTGTGTTAACAGTAGATTCTAATGGCGCAACTGTGGTAGGTAATGTTGTTGTATCTGGATTAGTAGATGGAGTTGATATTGCAACAAGAGATGCTTTATTCGGTGGATTGACTTCCAGTTCTGGAGTATTGACTAATGGTGTTACAGCTACAACACAATCTGCTTCAGATAACAGCACAAAGGTGGCTACAACAGCCTATACCGACACAGCAATATCAAATTTAGTAGATAGTTCACCAAGTACATTAAACACCTTGAATGAGCTTGCAGCGGCATTAGGAGATGATGCAAACTTTTCTACGACAGTAACAAACTCAATAGCAACAAAAATGCCATTAGCTGGTGGTACATTTACAGGTGATGTAACTTTTACAGGCGATAGTGCAAACATAGTATTTGACAAATCTGATAACGCTTTAGAGTTTGCTGATAATGCAAAAGCAACTTTTGGTTCGGATTCAGATTTACAACTATTTCATGACGGCAATAATTCAAGAATACAAGATTCTGGAACTGGATTTTTACTATTAGATACCAACACCTTAATGATTAGAAAGGTTGATGGTTCTGAGACAATGGCAAAATTTATAGCCAATGGTGCTGCGGAACTTTACTTCGATAATGTAAAGAAGGCTGAAACAACAGCAGATGGTTTTCAAATTCAAGATAATTTAACTATAAGTAGCGATAATCCAAAGTTAATTTTTGACCAAACTTCCTCTAATGTAAAATATAAAATAGAAGAAGGTTCTGGCTTATTGCAATTAAAAATAAGCCAAAATAGTGGTGTTTCTTACGCAAGTGCTATATCAATAGGTGGCGTTGGTAATATATTTATTCCTGATAATGACAAAGTAAATTTTGGGTCAGGAAACGATTTAGTTATAGTCCATGACGGGTCAGATTCAAAAATCACTAATAAAACAGGAAATCTTTTAATAGAAGCAAAAGATTCTGAAACAGGTATAAAGGTAATACCTGACGGGAGTGTGGAGTTGTACCATGATAATGTATTACGTTGTGAAACGTCAGCCGATGGCTTGAATCTGCCAGATAATAGCAAATTACAACTTGGAACAGGGCAAGACCTTCAAGTTTATTGGGATGGATCTGCTGGATTTGTAACAAATCAAGGTGGTGGAAACTTACATTTCAACTCTGATACGGTTTTAATTAAAAATGCTGCTAATACAAAAAGTCATATTCGTGCTTATAACAATTCATCTGTGGAACTGTACCACAATAATGTAAAGAAGGCTGAAACAACAGCAGATGGATTAGATGTATTTAATCGACTTAGAGCATTAGGCGGTGCTGCTTCAATTCACCTAAATACTGATGCAACTGGTGCTAATACAGCAACCAGAGCTATGTTTGGCATAGCTAGTGGTAGCAACAATTTTTTAATTGGTTCTTCTACAAATGACGTAGTTTTAAATACTCCACACAGGTTTGTTGTTGGTCATGCTAGTTCTGAAATTATGGCTATATTTGATCCTGATGGGGCAGTGGAACTGTATTACAATAATGTTGAGAAGCTCAAAACGCAAAGTTGGGGTGTAAATATAACAGGTACCGTAAATACAAACTCTGTAACTGCTCAAAGTTATTTAATCACAAGTGGTGATTTTTTACCTAATGCAGATAATAGTAATAATTTAGGTTCATCTACAAAACGATTTTCAACCCTACATTCTGTTGCTTTAAATACAGGTGATATAAATATGTCAAATCTCCACAATGATGGTAATGAAGTAGATGGCAGTAAAGGTAGCTGGTCAATACAGGAAGGTGCTGATGATTTATTTATTATCAATCGTGTAAGTGGTAAGAAATATAAATTTAATTTAACAGAGATTAGTTAGATTTTTCTGTCATCTGACGAGTCATAATTCCCATCGTGATGTAGAGGGGAGCCAAAGCACACAGACCAGAAAATACTATAATTGTTGTTAATGGTAATAATTTCAAAAGGGCTTGTCTCATGTTAAATAAAATCTCATCTATTTTATCTATCCTATCATTCGTAATTTCATTAACAACTATTGGAGCAGGATACGCTACCTACAAATGGGTAAGTAGTCCACAATTTGAAGCAATGATGCTTGAGAAAATAATGGGGTCTGTTGATCAAATATTACCAAATCAGATAGAAAAGAAATTGCCAAAAGTGACTGGCCCTATGTTGCCTTTATGACAGAGTTACAACGCACACCTAGTCGTATAAGAACACGTTTTATAGCTGTCTTGGCATTAATAACATCAGGAATTACATTTGGATCGGGTTTTATGGTGTTTCTGTACATGAAAAGTCCAGCATTTGAAAACCAATTAACTGGTCAAGTTTTAAAACATATGGATTGGATTATTGCAGATGAGTTTGAAAAACAGATAAGGAAGTTGAAACCAAGACCTGTTCCTGATCCAGATGACCCAAATGCGTGGTTTTGGAAACTTGTAGAACAACGCAACAAAGAATATATAGAATGGGAGACAAAAGGTAAGTGGGAGCAATAAGTGATATTTGGATTTTTTAAAAAACTAATAAAACATTACATAGATAAATTAGTTAACTGGTTGCGTATGCAAAAATTTAATTTGGAACTCGATAATGAAATAAAAAAGTATCACAATAGTTTTGAGAAAAAAGAAAAACCTAAAATAATAGAAAAAGGTACGTTTGGAGAAGATGGCTGGTCTATTTCTATTGGAGACATAGATGACGAAGATACCAAAGATTGAAATAAAAGAGGTTTACGTTCCAAAAATAAGATCATGGGAAGTGCAGCCGCCAATATTAGATATTATTTATAAACCAGTTGTAGATATTCCAGGATGTGTTGATGCTCATAGAAACAATCTGACGGGACTTATAAACGAGGATGAACTAGGCACATATCAAGCTTGTGGTACGTTTAATATTCCTAGCTATGAACCGCTTGAATATAATCCTGCAAATTTTATTTATACTGCACCTGCAAAACAACAGGAGCAAAAGCAACAACAACCTCCACAGCAAAAACCTCAGATAACACAGAAGAAAAAAGATGAAGAATTAGAAATACCACCATGTCCTGGTGATAAAGAGCAAAAAATCGGGGATTTTCGTAACGATCAAAAATTATTGCGTGTTTCTGGTTATTCTCGTGGTAAAAATGGGATAGATTGCATTACCTTGTATGAATCGGTCCCTTTCATCTCGCAGTACATTCCAAGTTTTAAGCAGTTTACTGGGGTTTTTAGTCTTGCTCTGGTCGGCTGTTCTGCTCCGATCATTCTTAATTTAGTAAAACCAGTTGTTAAAAATGTGATAAAAAAACTGACAAAGAAGAAAGATAAGGTACAATAACTAATACAAGGAGAGTAAGGCATATTTGGAAGCGGTGCGTCTGCCACGAATCACTGCCCTTCTATTATCCCTTGTAACTTAGCAACTTGACCCATTATCATGCCATTAACTTGGCCTCTGCTCTGATGGATAGATCAGTTGCTACTCTAATTTATGGGTGTGCGGTAATACTTGATTCTTTTGTTCTGTAACTATTACATCTTCGCATAATTTGTGGTAAATACTGGTGCTGGCGTATTCTATTCCCTTAATCTTTAACTCTCCGCAATTTTTAAGCCTTGCAAGTTCGTAGTTCAATCTTTCTTTAGATAGTATTTGGCTTTGTATTTTTTCTTGGGTAGTGGCTGCTTTTAAACATTGATCTTGAAATCTATTATCTAACGGAAAAGTAAATGTTAATGCTGCACCAAAATTAATACCAAGACTATCTTTGTTATTACTGTAGTTTTCTTGATAATACAGAATATCACCTGGATTTATTAAATTACAATCTT
>VTLG01002031.1_pt1 | contig 12413 bp, 15 predicted proteins | sample 4694571 | NCBI WGS metagenome assembly VTLG01 (sample SAMN12604809, study PRJNA352737) | marine metagenome | biome: ENVO:00000447; feature: ENVO:00000209|ENVO:00000569|ENVO:01000036; material: ENVO:00002151; isolation source: viral sequences binned using virsorter ... | reverse complement strand
GTTGAGAAGATATCTCAACACGGAGAGGGTATCTTCATGGTCGTTAATGCGAATGATGAAGTTGATTATGTTCATGAAGATGACTTAATACCTCATCTAGAGGCAACTAACGAAAAAATTAAAACAGAAGAAAGATTGACTGCGGAGCTGAAAGCTACTGGAGATAAATCTGCAAAACCAACTAATAGAGAAACTTTTCCTCTTGATAGAAGGTTAAATATAAATACTGCAAGTGCTAGACAGATTGCTGATACTCTGCCAGGAGTTGGTTTAAAGACTGCAAGAGATATAAAAGATTTACAAACTACAATGACAGGTGAAAGATATACAAAATTAGAACAATTAAAAGGAATTAAAAGAATTGATTGGGATGCAATATTTAAAGATAATTTAGTGAGAGTAGACTAGTAACAAGTATATTTTACTTGTTTGAATGAAGCTCGATACCTTTTTACAATCAAAAGTACGTTGGCATTTAGGTTATAACATAACTTCCATACCAGCTGGTGACCAAGCTCGATTAGAAGAAGCACTTAATAATGTTCAGGATTCTTTCTGGGTAAGTAAGATTGTAGAACAGGTAGGAAGATGCGATGAAGCAGAAAAAAGAACTGACATGACTGGTAGCGTTAATAATGATTCGCTTCCAAAAAATAGAGTAGAAAGCATTCTTGGTGACGTTGATAGAACAGTTTCAACATCAGACTTTCGTGAGACATTAAAGACTTGGACACAAATTTATATCTACGAGACAGATAGGTTAGCAATGCATCTCTATGTGCCTAATTATCGTAATCCAGAACAGGCTAGATACAGATTTAATAGAGAAGGGGCAGAGTTTATACAAGCCCTGCCTGGACCAGCTGATGTAGCTGTAGGAACACGTTTATTTCTAGAAACAAATCATAGGTAAAACATTTCCCCCTGTTATTCTTAAGAAAAGGATTGTAAATTTACAATGGCAGTAACCTACTTTCAAGACACAATATTTTTTACAGATACAACTTTATCTGCTCCCGGAGATGGGACAGTTTTACAAGTAGCATCGAATAATTTCTTTGCTACAAAAAGTTATACTTTGACAGTAACAATTGCAGATATTGATACTAATGTAGTTGTTCGTTTGGATGGAAGTATTGATGGAACTAATTATGCTCCGATTATTGCAGCTCAAACAATTACTTCTAATGGCACTTCTGTTTATAGTGTGGCAGACAGACCAGTAAAATTTGTAAAAGCTGTATTTGTAAGTGAATCTGGTGGAGATAGTTCTGCGACAGTGTTGTTTAATATAGCTGCTTTATAAATGTCTGTTTTACCTAGAACACAACTTGGATATACTCTAGGAATTAGAAGAGATAAAGATATCTACGGACAAGGTGAGAAAGCTGCTAAAAACCCTTTTGAGCAAAGTAGAGGTCGTACTAGAATGGCAGGAGATAGACGAGTAGATATCTTCACTGCAGAAAGGGATTACATGAGAGCCCCAACTGTTAGAGGAGATTACTTGCCTAATCGCTTTGTAGCTTCTATACCTGTATCTAGATTGGAGAATTCTGATGGCTAAAGGAAAAATGCCTCCCCAACTTCTTGAATATTTTAAGAACAAAAATAAAAAGAAAGAGGATGGTAGTGGTGAAAAAATGAGTGATAAAGAAAAGCGTAAAGAAGCTTTAGATAAGGCTAAAGATGCTAAGTCTAAAAAGATGAAAAAAGAAGAAAAATCTGAAAAATAGGAAAAAAACCTTCCTATATAATTAAACTAAGTCTCTTAGAAAGTAACAGTGTCAAGCAGTAGTTCAAACAAACAACCGTTAATGGTGGATCGCCCAGCAACCGCCTCCACATTATGTACGGTTTCTTCAGGTCAATCTTTCCTAACAAGTTTGATACCTACATCAGTTGGTGGTGCTACAAAAGTATTTGATGCTGACTCAGCTTTAACAGACACTGCTATTAGTGGAGCATATATAGATGAGATATTTTTTAGATATACAAAAAGAGTTTTACAAACAATAGATGCAGTAACAGCTCCTACTGGAACTTACTCAGCAAACAGCACTACTTGTACTGTTACTCTTTCATCTGGTCATAATTTACAGCCAGGTCAAAGTGTATTTTTAGATTTTAAAACTTATAGTTCAGGTACAGTGCCAAAAGATGATACGTTTGAAGTTTTAGATAGCGTTAATTTCACTAGCACTACTTTCGATGTAACTATACCTTCATTAGGAGGGACGATTACTGGAAACGTAGATATATCTTTACCTACTGATTTTTGTTTTTATCTTGTAAATACTGGAACAGTCACAAATATAAATCAATTTTTTCCTTTATTCGTTGCAAGTGTAGATTGCAGTCAGCAATATTATAGTTTGACATTAAATGAAATACTGCCTCTTATAAATCATCCTACAGTTCAAGCTGGATCTAATTTTGGATCTGCTAATAATGAGATAGCTCCAAAACAAAGAGGTTTGATGTTGAAAAGGGGACAGGCATTATATGTAGCTGCCAGTGGTGCCACAGCTTTAACAAATGGATTTTATTGTAATGTTCAGGGCGGATTCTATTAAACAGAATGGCATTCGAAATAAGAGATTTTGGTAAATCATCAAATTTCGATTTTAATAAAAAATTTAAAAATTTTGATAATAAACCAAAAGTTCCTAGTATTTATCCAAGAGGGTCTGATGGTTATGAATTAGAGAGTGAAGTAAAATTTTATAATCAAGATTCTTTATGGACTAGATGGAGAAGAGGGTATGAGTTATATGTAATGATGCAAAATTTATTAGGATCTACCTCTAAAGAAAGAGATAGAAGAGGGGACTATAGATTATTTTTTACATTCCAACAATTTCCCGGAGTTTTTATACCAGCAAGAATATTTACATTTCCCTCAAAAAATAAAGAACTAGGTGAACATGTTTGTGGAATGAGAGATACAGATGGATTTAGTTTTTATAATTTTGGGTTACCTATACTTGCAGTTAGATATTTAGCACCATCAGTAGATGCTACTTACCAACAAACAGGTACAACTTTAGTTGTCACTAAAACTGATCATGGATTATTTCCAGGTGATGATGTTTTCTTAGATATATCTACTGGTAATGCGATTGATGAGACATTACAAATTGTAAGTAAAACTCAAAACACATTTACAGTTACAGCTACTAATTCTTTAACAACTTCAGGTAATGTAACCTACCATAACTCCACAGCATTTAATGACACTCGCTGGCGATTTGTAAGAGTTAAATTAAGGACTCTTCCTACAGAAGTAGCTTTTCTTGCAGGTGAGAGAATGGCAGATCGGATAATAGAAAAAGATCCCGGAATCTCTTCTACATATTCAAGATCAGGATCAGAAGTTACTGTAACTTGTAGTTCAGTTCATGGTTTATCTACAGGTAACAAAGTATTCTTAGATGTAAGTACAGGTAATGTTCCCTCTGGTAGATACACAATAGAAGTCACATCAACCACACAATTTAAAGTCACAACAATAACGAGTGGATCTACATCAGGAAATCTTACTTTAAGTAGACTGTTAAGAGGTTTCAGATATGACGATTATGTTGGATATACAGTAACTGGATCTGATGCTAATACTAATGAAATAATTTTTCAAAAGAAAGATAGTTATGGAGCAAGAACTGTAGATACAGTAGCTAAGACAACTGTACCAGCTCATAGGGGCTTTGCTGTAGGTAGATTTTTGACCACAGAACTAAGATGGAATTGTTCATGCCAAGATTTTTCAAGAAGAGATAGTTATGATTTATTTAAAAGATCAAACAGTTCTAGATTTCCAGTAACACCGATCAGAGATACAAAACCCGGAAATGTATTACAACCAGATGGAACTCTTAGTGATGAAAGAGATATTCCTGGTACCTTTAGAGATTTAGGATATGTAACTATTAATAATTTTTATGAGTTACCAGAATATGAAGATGAACAAGAAAATTCTTTTCAAAATTTACAATATTATCAACTTCGCTGGTGTAAACATATTTACGCAGCAATGTGGTCACTAGTTCATGATGAAGGTAATGAACCACTAAAATTAGCAGCAAAATATTCACAGTCAGGAATAAATATTACTGTTGATTTTGAAAATCATAATTTAAATAAAAACGATAAAATTCAATTAAATTTTACAAGCGGAAATGCAATATCAGGAGAATACACAATTACTGATGTACCTAATCCAAATAGTTTTATAGTTGTTTATCCTTTTGATGAAACAACGAGTGGATATGTAACTGTAGAAAATTTAAAAAAACATGAATATGTTGGAGCTTGGTTATTAGAACCTAATGACAAACCTATAGGTCAAGGTCTTGAGGCATGGGAAAGAAATTGGAAAAAAGAACAAGAAAAACTTAGAGAATCTGCAGAAATATTTGCTTTATATAATCGATCTACAAAGTGGGAAGGTAACAAAGAAATTATTGGTAATTTTAACAATAAACAGAATGTAGCTAATTTTGACCCTTCTGTTGTAGCTATGACACTTACTGATAGTTTAAAACGTGATTCACAAGGTGGTCTTGATAGATCTGGTCAATCTTTAAACACTACAAATAGAATGATTGCGATGGTAAATAAATTATTTAATAAATCTCCAACTGTTTTAGATGATATAAAGTTTGGAATAATTAACAAACCTCTGATTGAATTTACAGATATTTTTGAATCTGGGTTGATTAACGCAGGCGATTATATAAATGGAGAACTAGTGGATTCTGCTGTGAATACTAGCAATCTTGATGCAAGTACATACAACCCAGATACTGATCAAGATACAGTAGTAGATGCAGGATTATACATAAATGTAGAGTAAATTATGGCAGTACAAATCCAAACAAGAAGATCTAGCACACAAAATGATAGACCATTTCCAACAAGATTAGGAGCTGGTGAGCTTGCATTAAATAACCATAATACGAGTCCCGGATTATTTTTTGCCGATGATGTTGCTTCTCCAAGCACTGGATTAATAAAGGTAGGTCCTGTTCATATTGGAAGTACTGCACCAAATAGTTCTGCAGCTGGATTTACATCATCAAGCAAAGGAGAAACTTGGTTAGATACTGCTAGTACTCACATATTTAAAGTATTTGATGGATCTTCATTTCAGTCTGTGAAAGCTGTAGCGTCCGTGTCTTCTGGTCAACCTGCTAATCCTATTGATGGACAACTGCATTGGGACACATCTGGAGGGGGTAGTGGAGTGCTAAAAATATACTTAGCCTCTAGTTCCTCTTGGATTAATGTTTAGTTAGTGTGATTTAAAAGATGATCTAATATTCTATCTAATTTAGTATGAACTGCTTGCATTTCTCTTAAAAAGTCTTCTTTTAAAACGTAATCATGAATGACAGTATTTTTTAAATCATCAACTTCTCTTTGAATTCTATCAAATTTTCTGTCTATTTTTTTATTAAAATTACCTAAAGCTCTACTGATGCCAGCGAAGGCACCAATACTACCAGATATTATTGCAGCGATTACTTGAGGTTCCATACTTTTATTATAATGGTAGGCACAGTTTAAAATAGATATTAATAGAGGTTAACTATGTCTACTGCTTACGAACCTAATATACAAGGAGCTATTGCAGTCTTACGAGACTTGATGATAGCAAATAGTTTTACGATGACTCGTGAACCATATGAACCTAATTACAGAGGTTTGGTTGATGCTGTTATTGATTTAAAAGAAGGCTTTCCAACTTTTGCTCCATTACAAGTTGGTTTTGATGCTACTACTTTTCAAGAAGTATTTGAAGGAGAAGCACTATATATGCGAACTTCTGATGGAAAAGTTGGGAAAGCGAGTGCTGCTGATGGAACCTCTGAAGCTGCTACAGTAGTTGGGTTTGCTAATGCAGCTGCGTTTACTAATTCAACTGTAAAAGTAATTGTTGTAGGTTTAAAAACAATGTCTGGCTTAGATGCAGGGGATTTATATTTCTTATCACCAACCACTGCTGGTGCAATAACTCTTACTCCACCTTCTACTGCTGGCCAGGCCGTTGTTAGGTTAGGAGAGGCTGCTACAGCAACCAGTCTTGCAATACAGATTGAGCCTCCTATTAAATTAAGCTAATGTCTAGTGTTGAGAACTATATTCCTTATCAACCTAATGCTCAAGGGTTAACTGAGGTACTGCTCGATTTAAAATCTACAATGCCTACAAATACTGTATTTAAGGTAACTGGATATGTAACTACTTGTTTTGAAGATCTTACTCAAGGAGATGCTGTTTACTCTAGGGGAGCAGATGGATTTGTTGGGAAAGCGATAGCTAATGACGCAATAGATAAAGCTACAGTTGCTGGATTTGTAGAAGTTACATCACAAGCTGGATCTGAAGTTAGAGTAATTACAAGAGGAATTACAACTATGTCAGGATTAGATACAGGTGATTTATATTTTTTATCTGCTGCCTCAGCTGGATCAATAGTCACAACACCTCCAACTACTGCAGGACATTATGTTACAAGAGTAGGAGAAGCTGGATCTACTGGTCAATTTATTGTAAAAGTAGAACCACCTATTGAATTAAGCTGACGGTTTACTAGACGTAAAATAAATATAACTAACAATTCAATAATTTTTGAATTGTATCGGAATATAAAATGGCAACAAGAAAGGCACTTGTTTTAGTTTCAGGTCTATTTCAGGAGTTAAATTCTTCTTCTGATAAATTAGATTTTGCTGGAAATAGTACAACTGATTTAAGTGAGGGTTCAAATCAATATTTTACTAATGCAAGAGCTAGAGGAGCTGTCTCAGTAACTGATTCTGGTGGGTTTGGAAGTCTTGCATACAACAGTTCGACTGGAGTAATAACTTATACAGGAACTTCAGAAGCTAATGTTAGAGGAACATTAAGTGTAGCTTCAGGATCTGGATTAGTTTTTAATACTGGAACAGGAGAATTTACAACCAGTGCAATACCTAACTCTCAACTAGCAAATGACGATGTAACTATCGGAAGCACTGCAGTTGCACTTGGTGCTACAGCATCAACTATTGCTGGCTTAACTTCTTTAGCTTCTGGAACTTTAATATCTGGTGTAGCTGACGCTGCAAACTCTATAAAATTAGCCAGTGGAAATATAACTTTTGAAGGATCAACTGCCGATGCAAACGAAACAATACTAACAGCTGCAGACGCATCTGGAGGAGATAAAACTCTTACTTTACCAAATGAGACTGGAACATTATTATCTACAGCATCATCAATTGCTAATAGTAATTTAGCTAACCCTGCAGTCACAATTGGATCAACTTCGGTAAGTCTTGGAGGAACAGTAACTACCTTTGCCGGATTATCTTCTTTAACCTCTACGACTTTAGTTGGAACTACATTAATATCTGGATCAGCTGATGCTGCAAATTCAATAACTCTTGCAAGCGGAAACATAGTTTTTGAAGGAAGTGGAGCTAATGCTAATGAAACAACTCTCACGGTTACCAATCCAACTGCTGACAGAACGATTACATTTCCTGATGCTGCTGGCACAGTAGCTTTATTAGGATCTCTAAGTGTAGCTGCTGGCTCTGGATTATCTTATAACAGTGGTACTGGACAATTTACTACTAGTTCAATTCCTAATGCTCAGTTAGCAAACAGCACCGTGACAGTAGGAAGCACAGCTGTAGCTTTGGGAGCAAGTGCCACAACATTTACTGGATTAGCTTCGGTAACTTCAACTGCTGTAGTAACAAATGACAGCGGATTTAGAGTTCGAAATAATTCAGATAATACAAAAATTCTTGCTTTTGATTTAGCATCAATTTCAGGCAGCACAACAAGAACTTTAACTGTTCCAGATGCAAGTGATACTTTAGCTTTATTAGCAGCAACACAAACACTAACAAATAAAACATTGACTAGTCCTGTTCTTAATACAGGTATAAGTGGAAGTGCATTTTTAGATGAAGATGATATGGCTAGTAATTCTGCTACAAAATTAGCTTCTCAACAAAGTATTAAAGCTTATGTAGATACTCAAATAACTGCTGAGGATCTTGACATTACAACAGATTCTGGGACGATTGCTATTGATTTAGATTCTGAAACTTTACAGCTATCAGGAGGCACTGGTATTGATACAAGTGCTTCTGGTAACACAGTTACAGTGGCTGTAGATTCGACTATAGCAACTGAAAGTTTTGCTACCGCAATAGCAGTGGCGTTAGGATAGTATTATGGCAACCCAAGTTCAATTTAGAAGAGGAACAACAGCTGAGCACTCAGGTTTCAAAGGTGCAGATGGTGAAGTAACTGTAGACACCTCTTTAAAAACTGTTGTTATACATGATGCAACAACTAATGGAGGATTTCCATTACTGAGACAAGATGGATCTAATTCTCAATTAGAAAGAGGAGCCACTACATCTTGTGCGTTAAAATTTGCCGGAGATCCAAATACTGGATTAATATCACCAGCTTCAGATGAAATAGCCCTAGTTACTGGTGGGTCTAGTCGTCTTACAATAGATTCTAATGGAGCTGCTACCTTTTCAGGAAATGTCCAAGTCACTGGTTCATTGACAGTAACAGGTGGCTTCGATTCCGGAGAAAACTTAGCATTAATTATTGCTTTAGGATAATATGGCAAACACCTTCAAAGTCGATACAAAATCAAGTTGTGTGACAGATGCACACACTAGTACAAATGCAAATGTACTATCAGCTGGCGGTTCTGCTACATTAGTTCTTTTAAGTATTCTTGTTTCTAATAAGACAGGAGCTAGTGCAGATGTTGATGTATTTTTAGTAACAAATACAGGAGATGATGTATTTCTATTAAGAAATGCTCCTGTGCCTGCAGGATCTTCGCTTGAAATTATTAGTGGATCAAAGATAATTATGGAATCTAGTGATGTTTTAAGAATTAGAACTGACACGGCTAGTGCAATTGATGTTGCTGTAAGTTATTTAGAGCAGACATAAAATGGGATTATCAGTAAATAACGATCTTGTAACTTTATCTGATAATTTTGAAAGTCTTAAAGCAAAAGTTGAGGCTATCGAAATAATAGTTTATGGTGAAAAAGTTTTAGAATTAGATGATTCAACTTGGGAAAATATTAGAAAAAAAAGAGATTATATTTTAAAATCTACAGATTGGACAGTAACTCCAGGATGCACTGTTGATCAAGCACAATGGTCTGCATATAGACAAAATTTAAGAGATATTCCTCAGACATATTCAAAATTAGAAGATATTAGCTGGCCGACTAAGCCATCGACTGCAGGACCTAATAGTTAGAAAAGTCTCATATTTACTGAGCTTAAAATAATTAAAGAAATAAGACGAATTTACGGTTAATCTGCTATGCCATATATTGGGAATAACATTAGAGCTGCTGATGACTACAGATTAATCGACGACATCAGTAGTTCATTTAATGGTAGTACCACAAGTTTTGCTTTACAAATTGCAGGATCATCTCCTGTACCATTTCCAAAATCTCCTCAGCAATGTTTAATATCTGTTAATGGTGTTATTCAGGAACCAGATCCAACAGGATCTTCTGGTTTTAATTTAGTAGGAACAAATATAGTTTTTAGTTCTGCTCCAACAAATGGTCATGCATTTTTTGGAATAGTATATGCGACTGCTGATTATCTAAATGCAGGTGGGACATTCCCTGCAGGGTCTACTGGTAGCCCCTCTATTACGTTCACCACAGACCAAGACACTGGTCTATATAGAAAGGGATCTGGAAGTATTGGATTTGTTTCTAACTCAACTGAGATAGCAAACGTAGATTCTAATGGTATAACTTCGACTCAATTTATTGGAGGAGGAGCAAACATAACTGGAATTGCAGCTGGAAATATCGCTTCTGGAACAATCGCCACTGCTAGAATTCCTACTCTTAACCAAGATACAACTGGGACTGCAGCTATAGCAACGACTATTACAGTTGCAGATGAATCTAGTGACACCACTTGCTTCCCATTATTTTCTACTGCAGCTACTGGTGATTTAGCCCCTAAATCAGGAACAAATTTAACTTTTAATTCATCTTCAGGATTATTAACTGCCACAGAATTTAGTGGATCTGGTGCGTCTTTAACAACTTTAAATGCGTCAAATATATCTTCGGGAACGATTGCCTCGGCTAGGGTTCCTACTCTAAACCAAGATACTACCGGAACAGCTGCTATAGCTACGACTATAACCGTTGCTGATGAATCATCTGATACTGGATGTAATGTTCTATTTGCAACTAGTGCTAGTGGAAACTTAGCACCTAAATCAGGTTCTAACTTAACATTTAATTCTTCTTCAGGATTACTTACAGCAACTGGATTCTCTGGTGATTTAACAGGTACTTTGCAAACAGCTGCTCAAGGAAATGTTACTTCTCTTGGAACTCTTACAGGATTGACTGTTAGTGGAGATGGCTCTTTTACAGGGGATTTAACTACTGGTCAGCTTTTCATTGGTGATGGTGGCCCAGGTGCTACTGACGATAATATATGTATTGGTGATCAAAAAGATCTTAAAATATACCATGACGGTAGTAATTCCGTACTCTATGATAACGGAGGTGGAAATCTTATACTATACAGTAATGGTGCTGCTGTAAAGCTAAGTAAAGATACTGGCGAAAGTATGGTTGTTGCAAATACTGATGGAGCCGTACAACTCTATTTTGATAATGGAAATACTTTTAATACGGAACAGAGTGGAGTTAGGATAGTAGGTCATGCTGGTGCAGATGTAACAGCACTTTCAGATGGTAGTACAATAACTGTTGACGTAAGAGCAGGTACACATTTTTCAGTAACTTTAGGTGGCAATAGAACTTTTGGAGATCCTAGTAACACATCAGGAGCTATTGGAAGCAGTGGATCCATTTTTATAGTGCAGGATGGGACTGGATCACGAACCGCATCATTCCATGCTGATTACAAATTTCCCGGAGGTACTGCACCTACTCTCTCGACAGCAGCTAATGCAGTTGATAGACTAGATTATGTTGTACGAGCAGCCGATAATATTCATTGTGTTGTTACTTTAGATGTAAAATAAATGGCTTTATTTGACGAAATAAGAATGGGTGCTGCCGGAGCTGGTGGTGATTATGAAGTAGAACGTAGTTTAAGGTTTAATTCTGGTGATAGTCCAGAACTCACAAGAACTCCTAGTGGTGCTGGCTCAAGAACAACATGGACTCTTTCTTTTTGGGCAAAGATTGCTGGTGATGACTTAAGTCCTCATGGGTTTTTATTTTCAACAGGAGCAAATTCAAGTAATAAAGTACAAATAAATTTAGAATCTTCTAACAGACTTACTTTTGAAGCAAAAAGTGGTGGAAGTACACAGGCATATATAAGACCTTCAATTAATTTAAGAGACATTTCAGCTTGGTATCATTTTGTAATAAGAGTAGATACAACAGATAGCACCTCTACCAATAGAATAAAAATCTATATTAATGGTACGCAACAGACAGACTTAGCATCAAATACTCCTCCAAGTCAGAATACAGAATTTGAATGGAATAAAGCACAAGAACATAATATCGGTAAAAGAACTTACAGCAACAATTATTTCAATGGTTATTTAGCAGAAATTAATTTTATTGATGGAACTGCTTTAACACCATCATCTTTTGCAAAAACAAATGCAACAACAGGTCAATGGATTCCTAAGAAGTATGGTGGAAGCTATGGAACAAATGGATTTTATTTGAATTTTTCTGATAATTCTGGAACGACTGCAACGACATTAGGTAAAGACTCAAGTGGTAATGGCAACAACTATACGCCAAATAATTTTGGAACTGGTGATGCCGTCAAAGATTCACCAACAAATAATTTCCCTACTGTTAATGTATTGAAGCCAGCAAGTGCTAAGGCTGGCACTGTAAACACAGGCAATCTTAAAGTGGAAAATGGTAATCACAACTTACAGAGAGTCAATTTTTATTTTGGTAAAGCTGGAATAGGAACAGGCAAATGGTATTGGGAAGTAAGAAATCAGAATGGAAGTTACGCACAATATGTAGGTATTACAGAAAATTTTAGTGAAGATGGTGGAGAAATAGCGAATCAAACAGATAAAAATTTCATAGGTTCTCATACATCTAAAACCTTTTCTGCTGGAAGTGGTACAGGAAGAACCAATCAAGGAAGTAATAAAACAATGCAATTTCTTTTAGATGTAGATAATCAAGAATTAATTGCTAAATATGACGGAACAACTATTTTTACAGATACAAGTATTCCAAGTGGAACCACTGGTCAATATGTGCCTTACGTTTTTAGTACGAATGATGGAGGAAGTGGAAGTTTATGGGCTGATGTTATTTTTAATTTTGGACAGGATAGCACTTTTGGTGGTATTAATTCTGCTGGTGGCAATG
>VTLG01017080.1_pt1 | contig 12416 bp, 16 predicted proteins | sample 4694571 | NCBI WGS metagenome assembly VTLG01 (sample SAMN12604809, study PRJNA352737) | marine metagenome | biome: ENVO:00000447; feature: ENVO:00000209|ENVO:00000569|ENVO:01000036; material: ENVO:00002151; isolation source: viral sequences binned using virsorter ... | reverse complement strand
ATCGTTACCAGTGAAACTTATATTAATTCCACTTGCATAAGCAGTTGTTGTTTCTAATGCTTCAGATATGAAAGGTTCATTTACCCTAGTATATTCTACTCGTAATCCATTTGCTATATCTTCATCTGGATATACAAGTTCATTATCGTAAGATTGCAATACTCCACTTTGAGTTATTCTATCTGAATTTCTACTTCCTAATAGTTTATAAAGAAGTAATTCCCTACCTCTTAAATAATAAAAATAATCTTTATCTACATAACTACTCATGGTGAAGTATCCTCTACTATGTAATGAGGTTGATTAGACAACCTTTTAATTTTTTTATATTTACTATCACTTGTATCTAATACACTTACACTTTCTATAGCAATTAAATCTCTAGGAAGAATATATACATTATCATTAGAGTCATGAGCATCTATTATATCTTGTTTGTTTACGTCTAATTTTTCTTTTGTATTACTTTGTATTAAATGTATTGCATCTTTAATATATGCAATAGCGAGAGTTTCTTCTCTCATTCCTGTTCGTTCCATTAATTCTAATACTGTCACTATCTTGCTCCTTGCATTGCCATAGCCGTAGCTAATGTTTTAGGATGATTTTCTATATAAGATTTTATTTCAGCTAATGCTAAATTGTAATGTTGTTGAGACATTTGACCAAAGTGAGTTTTTTCTCCTAATTGAGCTTGTATTGTTTGAACTCTTGCCATTAATAATTCGCTATCTTCTTCTGTCCTTATCCAATGTTCTGTTCCCATACTGCTAGAAGAATCACTAAAATCTCCTTGATGACTAGAATCCATCATTAGTTTTGCAAATTCTTTAAAACAAGCGTAATTAATTACTACATTTCTTAAATCAGAATCATCATCTACTTTTGTATGATCTATAAAGTAATAGTATCCATCTTCTGAACCAGCAGGTTCTGGAAGTATTTTAATTACACCATTGTCATTCCACCAAACTGGATGAGTAGATGTTGCTTTTTTAAGACTACCAGAATCAGCTGCCCATTTAGATTCTGATATTGATATTTGTTTACATGAATATCCATTCCTTTGAACTTCATTAATCGTTTCAACATCTACAGAAACTCCTCCACCTCCTGTGAATGTAGAAGATTGAGTTTGAGCAAACATTAATAAATTTTTAGGAACATTAGCTACTACGAATTTTTGCGCAGAGATTATAAAATTATCATCTGCATCAGTTACACCAGTAATGCCTTCTATTTCTAATTCAATGTTTGTACAACCTGTTACGTCTGCCATATTTTACCTTTATATATAGGGGAGCCGAAACTCCCCCATATATTTTTTAGTTTGATTAAACTAACTCTACGCTAAATGCATCTATCCTTACTTCGTTATCAGCGTGTGCAACACTCCAATCAACATTAAGAGCTACGGCTATATTAGCTGTAATATCTTTAGATGATAGGTTTGTAGCAGCTGTAACAGAAGTACCACCATTAGCATCTGTTCTTATTTCAGAAATAGCTGTCATAGCAGTTGAACTTGTTACATGAACATCAGCCCAAGCATAAACTATGTCATTATCAGCTACGTCTAAAGCAGCTCCACTTGCAATTGCTGAACCTGCAAAGTTAAGAACAGGTGTTAAAGTATCTGTAGAGTTGGTATCTACAACTGTACAAAAAACTTTAATTCTAACAATGTCACCTACTTCTAACTTATTAGCTGGAATTATGTAAGAAGCTATATCTGCAGCGTCTGTACTATTTTCGTGTTCACGAAGAGTACCTGCTTGAGAAAATAATTTCTCACCCAATGAGTTATCAAACTTATTTTGTCCGTATAAAGGATTAGCCATGTTTTACCCCCTATTTCCAGACAGCATGTGCTTCGGGCATCCGAAACTCCATACCGGCTTCAGTTTGAATTAAGTCAACTCTACGGTCAACACCACTATTCTCAAGAGTTTGAACTCCAACATATACTGCCGTATCACGATTCAATCCGTTACCAACAAGAGGTCGATAAGCACATTGAGCCATATTCATAGCAAGTATCTTAACTGGAGAACCATCTAGATGAACATTACGAACAAGATTCATTACACCATAAGGAGTATAAACTTGAGTAACATCTAATCCATAGACACCCTTACGACCTGCAATACTAAAGTCTGCTCTAGCTGCAAAACGATTAGAAGAACCTAAATCGGTTTTCTGTGCATTTGCAGTAAAGTATCCACTTAGTTTGTGCATCCAATTGTAAGTATCAGTTGAACACATAAACAATGTAGCATTTGCATTATTGTAACGAGGATCTAAGAATTGAGACATATCATCAAGAAAATCATCTTGTGATTTTGAACCAGTTCCACCAATACCAGAACCATCAAATATGTTACCATAATTAGTAACAAAACTGATTGCACCTTCTGTATATTGAACACCATCTACTTCTGCTTGAGAACCAAATAACAATGCTGTTTCGATGTCATACTTATGCTCGATTAACTTTGTTCTCCAAATTCTTGCAAATTCGTTAGGTTCATACTTAAGAACAGTTGCCCTTGTAGTATTATCCATTGCCATTGCAGTTTTGAAGATTTGAGTTAATCCAACAGCGCTTGAGTATGGTTGGTCTTTCCAAGACTCTGGGTATCCAGAACCTTGAGAATGAGCAGTACCAACAACGTAAGATCTAATTGGTTCAAGTCCAGTTGCTATTGTTTGATTATATACTAGTTCACCACCAGTATCTCTATCTGCAGTTGCATCAGTAGCACCAGGTGTAAAATTATTACTTAAGAAAGAAGCAAGTTCATTACCTGCGCTATCAAACTTTACAATTTTACCAGATAGTTTTACACATTCTTTACTATCTTTAGTAAGACCATCAGTAACACTATCAACTTTCATTAGGTGATAACCATCTGCAACGCCATCAGTTGTTGAAGCTATTGGAACTTTAACTACTTGACCAGGTAGGAAAAAAGTAGGTCTTGTTCCACTTGCACCAACATCAACTTTAGTAGCTGATTGACCATGAATACTAGTAATGTTACCAGCAGACTTATAATCAGTAGCCATGTAAAGTTCAACGGATTGTCCAGTTGTTGATACAGCTGCACCTGCGTTTGATTGGTCTAGTTCAGAGTCTTCAAATTCATCAGAGCCGTTAGAAACGAATCCCATGACATATGCATATCTCTTGTGATACGAATGTCTCTGTTCAGTAAATTTGAACTGAGGATCATCCGTAGGTTTTTTTGCGACTTGCGATACAAATCGGAAAAAAGGATCTTGTGCTATTGAAAGTTCAGAAATCCTATCCCCAAAGTTATATCTCCGTCTGAGGTCTCCTGTACCGGGTACAGATGTTCCACTGTGCCCTGCGTCTGGAGACGCTCCATATGTTTCCATTCCGAAAACATCAGCCATAATTGCCTCACTTTTGGTTTACGGCTGACAGTATATTATTTTAGATACTGAAAGCCTTTTCTATTTCGCTACCAGAACCCAAAATTGTATCAAACACTTTATCATCGGAGGACTTTTCAACTGATGTACTTCCTTGCGTTGCAAGTGTAGTAGGTTGTTGTTGAACTTCTCTCATTTTATTATGAATCTCTTGTCTTGCATTATCAGCTATTTGCACATCTCTGTTTTTCCGATTCATTAAATAATATATATCTTCAAGTTCTAAAGATTTAGACTTTGCAAATTCTGTAAAATTTCTCCATTCATCCTCAGACATATTCATCTTTTGTTTAAATTGAGCCTCTTTAGCCATTTTTGCATTTTCAACTTTTTGACTTTTCAATACATTACTAAGGCGATTTTGGACTACTCCATCTATTGTCGCTCCTAATACTTTAGCAGAATCAGAATCAGGTTTTGAGAAAGCTTCTTCAGCATCAAAAACAAAATCTTCATCGAGATTTAATTGTTGATTTAACGTTTCTGGGGCCTGACCACCACCCTCAAAATAATTCCTAACATGAGAAATTAAATTAGGGTCTTCTCGCATAGCATCTAATATAGGCATGTAAGGTTCAATTTCTTTTAATTTAGAATTAAGCCTTTTTGCTTCTCTACTAGAATCACTATACCTTTTTTGTAAAGTATCCAGATCATTATCTGGAACTTCATTCTGAACTTCTACATTAGGGCTCGTCTGCGTGTTACCGCTTTGCTCCGAGGTTGGTTGTGAAGGTTCTAATATGCCACCATTGACTTGATTATCTAAAGATTCAAAAAAATCATTAGATGACATTCCCATGACGGCATCTTGTACGCTGTTACTTTCGGGGGCCTTATTGGCGTTACCTACTTGTTCTGACATACTATCTCCTATTTTAAGGTTATTTTAATTTAACAGTATAAAAAAATAAGATGCAAGTGCTAAGATTGTTCATTCTCAGACACATCTTCTTTAGTTTTTTTCATATCTGATTGCATTTGATCTTTTATTCTATCAAATTCTACTTTTAACATTCCTCTCAATAATTTTTGTTGAGATTCAGTTTCAAGGACATCTTTTCTTATTTCTGTTTTAGCATCTCCAACTTTCATTTTAATACCAGCTTGTACTAATTGACGTTGAAGCGTTTCTATTGTTCCATCTTTTTCTTTTACTAATTCTTGTATAGATTGTAATTGACCTTGCATTTGAGATAACATTGATTTTCTTTCAACTATTTTATCTTTATTTCTTATATCTGTTTCAGCTAACATTGCAATATCATCAATTAAACCAGATTGATACCATCTAAAATATTCTTCTAATAATGCCCATCTATTTAATGGTAAAGTTGCTCCTGCTATTATTCTTACATCAAATCTAGCAGTTGCATAATCTTTATATCTGCCAATCGCTTTTCCATAATCATTGTATAAATTAATATTAATTCTTACTTCTTTTTCTTCTTGACTATTAGCTTCTGGTTGTACAATTCTAAAAACTTTTTCAATATTATAATGTTTTTGAGCCATCATTTTAAACACTCTTCCTATATGTTCTAATGATGGTTCTACAATACTATTCATCCAAGCTTTTAATCTTCTAGTTCCAAATTCATCATTTGCTAACAATCCTCTGTATGTTTCTGCTTGATCTTGAGAAAATCCCATCATTGCAGATGGAACTCCACTTATATATTCAGCATCACTTTTACCTTGTTGCACAACTGTAAAAAAAGCATTATTAATAGGAGCTGGCTGTATAGGAGTTGGAGGAGAAAATCCTTGTCTGTATTTCAATAATGCACCTGGAGCTGAAGAATATTTTTCCCATTCATCTTCTGGAACAGAACCTTCTTCATACATCCACCTAAGATTAGAAGAAAGGTTCGCATTGTGTAACATTATTTGGTGAGCTTTATTTATTTCTTGTTGCTTTCCTATTAATGGTGTTACTGCACTCATAGAAAAAGGAGTTCCTGTGTACATATAAGGTATAGGAACAATTGGATATTCACTAATAGGTATTGTTTGTTCAAATAAAAATGTATCATCTCCTACACTACAAGTTTTTATAATTCTATTTTCATAAAATTCAATTGAATCAACTATATTCTTTTTAAAATTTTCATCTTTTTCAAATTGCAAATACTGATCTTCAGACATTACTTGTTCTTTAACAATTGTAGCTTCTGATCTTGCTTGTGATATTAATTCCATTTCTTTTTCTTGAATACCTTGAGCAGCCATTTTTTGAGAATTTTCTATCATCAACTTTGCTCTTTCTGGAATTATCTCACCTTCTTGAATTTGTTGTTCTATCTGTAATTGTTTTTCAATTAATTGAACTTCTATTTCTTGTTTAAACATTTCTAATTGATCTTTTACTTGATCTTTCAGCATAATCAATTCAGTTTCAGTTGGTTCAATTTTTATATATACATTTCTATATTTAAATTTCTTTTTTGAGTATGTTTCATAATATGGTATAATATCGTCATCTTCTGCATCCATATTTACACCATATGTTAAATCTTCTGGTTGAATACTATCTGTAAATTCAGCATCTCTTTGTGAATAAGAAACAACATCGCTTCCTTTTGTAACTTTTTTAATTTTTGCTTGAAATTGCGGAAGCATATTTATCAATCTTCCTCTAGATATATTTTTTCTTATTTGTATAAAAGAAGCATCTCTGAATAAAAAGTCCCTACTAGCTGGATCTACAAATACATCATAAGGATCTATTCTATTAAATCTTACTTCTCCCATACCTCGATCAGCATCTTTATCAATATCTACAAGAAAATAACCTAATCCTTTTGTTAATGAATCTAATATAACTTGACTATATAAAGATTTACCATTAGATAGATACCAACAATAATCTGCAACATCTGAATGTACTTGAGCTACATCTACGTCATCTCCTGTTGCTCCTACAGCTTTCCATTTAGGGTTATTAGCAGTTACAAAATATTTCATTATTTCTATAATAGGAGTTATTCTATTTATAGTAAATGTGGGCATACCAGATTCTTCTAGCATGGTTTTTTCATCTTTAGTTAGTTGTTCATTTAGATAAAAATCATATCCTTTTTGACTAACTGTTTGCCATCTTTGTCTATGAGAGTTGTTTGCTTTATCCCATATTTGTTTATTTACTTGTGCTTTTGATTTTTTAGTTGTTCTTGCCATTAATCTCTTATTTCTACATGGACTAAGTCGTCAAAATTATTATCGTGTATATCTCCATCACTATCCCAATCGCCGCCCCAACGAATTTTCACACCCATTGCTTTTCCTAATCCTCTCAACATTCCACCCATGTAATGAAACATTTCCCTATCTTCCCAGTTAATCGGGTAAGGAGCGAGATCAACAGCTTTTCCTTCTATGTGTTTGGAATACTTAGTTTTCGTTTTCCCTTGTGCTAATAATTCCTGTTGCCGCTCCTTACTCCGTAGACCTTCTATAATGGTAACATCCATTATTTTTATTAACTCATTTAAAACATTAACTAATTTTGCATCAACGCCTTTAAGACGTTCTTTGCTTTTTTTTCCAAATTTATACATTTATGCTACTAACCAACTTTTAGCTTTTCTTTTTGGTTTGAACCATGATTTTTTTTCCTTATCCTTTTTCATATTAGGTGGAAAAGAATGAATTTGTGCGTAATAAAGACTCTCTATTGTATCATCGTGAGCCATTTTAGGGCCAAAAGTAAGGATTTCGTTAATTAAATCAAACATATTTTTCCGTAAATGTACTGTTCCTGTGCTAAAACGAGCCGAAAGTCCAGAATAAATGCGATTTCTTTTCTGTTGTCCACCTGGTTTTTCTGGAATTACTGCAATATCGTACTTATTTAATCTTCTTCTTTCATCATTTAGAGCTTGGAATATACTTCTATTCATTGCTACATCTTCTACAGTTGAAGACATACAATTATATTTTTGATGCAATTCTAGAATTATATCCACAACTCCTTTCTTTCCAAGCATCTCGCCAGTCTCTGGATTCTTAGAACCAATAGTAGGGACACTTCTATGTCTTTCATATTCTAATACATATAATTCATTATTTCCATCAATAGCTATAACAGTAATCACAGAAAAATCACTATGTTTTGTATCAATATCTGTAGCTGGATCACATCCTATAAATGTATTGACAGGTATATCGTTTCCATCTTTTACAATATAATTATTCCCATCTTCATTTTTATAATAGCCATCCCAATATCTAATATGTTCTCTTCTCCATATTGCATCTTCTTCTGATTGAACTTCCATCATATATTCTTGAAAAAATTTCTGAGGTTGCCCAGAATCAGAATAAAATTTCTTTTTTTCTTTTATTTTAGATAATGGAAAAAACGATTCCCATAATGGAGTATCTTCATCCAACAGCGCTTTATAAGTAATAACTTTCCAAGAAAAATTTTTATTATCTTTTTTAGCCTTATTATAGTTATTAATAAGATTGTTAATGAAGCTGTCATAATGTACAGGAGTACCATTGACCCGTAACCGACCAGTGTGAGGTTCAATAGCGGGATATACAACAGCCGTGACAAGATTTGCATTTTTATCTCTTGCCTCTTTTGTAATTGTATTCGCTTCATGTTCAAAGTCGTCAAGCACAATAAGATCATATCGTTTATGGAGTTTAGCTCCTCCTCGAATACCTGCAACGTTACTTTTCGATATAAGTTTACATCCATTTGATACCTCTATATCTTCTTCAGTCCATTTTTTACCTTTTAAATTTCCAAAATAATATCTTATTCTATCGTTAAATTCTAAATGATGTTTGATATAATCCATATTACCCACACTTAATTTTTGTGTAGCGGATACCCAAGCATAAAAAAGAAAATTATCTTTTGATGCAAATACAAAATCTTTTATAATAGAAGCTTTTGTAAGAACAGTTTTACCATGTCCTCTAGGAATAATGATTGCAGTTTGTTTTACATTTTTATCATCAATTGCATCTGCAATTTCATAATGGAAAAAAGGAGTCTCACTTCGCATAAAGTCATCTGGAAGAAAAAGTTTTCCAAATGATACAAGGTCTTTATAAGCTAATTGGAGAGCTTCTTCAGCTTTATTTACGTTCTGACTGTTTATATTTGGCATTTAAATACTTTTCTAATTTATCTGCTTGTTTTGTCATATCTACAAAATCATTAAATATAACTTCAACTTGTTGTAATCTATTTGCAATAAAAAAGATTGTTTTCTCTAAATCGTTTATTTTGCGTTTTAAATCATGTTTCGTTAATGATTTTTTTTGCTTCATTATATTCTCCATTTATACATTGTAAAAATCTTTTTAGTATTCTTTTTGATTTGTTTTGATTTCTATGGAGTAATATTATAATTTGGCTTCTTATTATTGATTCTTGTAATTCACTCATTTTTTTATTTTATTATAATTTTTTCTAAGATACGTTAAATATTGTGATGCATTAATTGGATTAAAAATTGTAGTAACAAGTCTATTATCATCATCATCGTATTGAGGATCAATAATTGTAACTGGGCAATTAAATATATTCTTATCGTCTAATCCCAATTTGTCTGCGTAACTATCCATTATTTTAAAAGAAGCTACTTGCAATGCATGAGATATAAGACCATTTGAAGGACTTTTTAAAACTTGATAACCAGATACATGAGTATGTCCGCAAGTTAATACATGGTCTGACCAACCAGTCTGAGCAGCGCGAGCAACGCCATGAGCAGTATTCCAGATACTGTTACCTTTAAAAGTATGTCTTGCATTTATTCTTATCTCCTTTCCATTGGGAAACACAAGATTCATTCTAGCTCCCCATTTTTCATATAAACCTTGATGTCCTCTCATTATAAAATCTAAAGGATCTCCATCTCCACTCCATACATCGTGATTTCCAGCTACTAGATATAACCAATTTAATTTATTTACAAAGTATTCTGTAAGTCTCCATGATTCTTTTGCAGATGTTGATTGTTGTCCATATAAAGCAGAAAGTCTTCCTATCCAATTATTTTGTATATCTCCAAGATTTCCAGCAAACATTCCTTTTGTATTATTAATTACACTCATATAATATAATATTTGAGATATATCTGTGCCATCATCGTCAACGTGAGGATCTCCAAAGTGAGCAATACCTATTGGCCCATCTATGTTAATATTAATTTTTATAAGCTTTCTGCTTTCTTTAGATATTTTCTTTTGTTTGTATTGTTTTTTTCTATGCTCTATTAAATCTTCTATTGGTATATGTTCTGGGTCTATCTCTTCTACTTCAAATGGATTTTTTTCTATTATAGTAGGAGCTACTGTTTTTCTACCACAAGCGGTACATTTCCATTGTTGTTTTTTTGTATTTGCTCTGTATAAAAATCCACTTTTGTGGATTGATCTAGCTCCGCAATGTGGACATCCTATTACATTACCATCTGCATCTTTTCGGATGTCATCTCCTATACTCATATTATTCCTCGGATTTTACTTCATTTAATTGTTTTGTTCTTGTAGCTCCTTCAAGTTGATCTGAAGAAAAACCTTGAAATACTCCTAGTAATCCCATTTCTTTTTGTTTTACTGTATTTCCAGAGGTCCCCACAATTTTACCTAATTCTTTTGTTGATTGTAAAATAATATTGTCATCTTCACTAAAATCTGCAAGATTTTTTAATTTACCAAGAATGTATTCATGATCTATTCCTAATCCTTTAGCGACATCAAGAACTGATTTTTCTATTTCTTTCATTATTCTTTCCTGTTTTAATAGTATTGTTGCTTTCTTTCTTGCTTTTTGATCTGACATTTCTGAGTAAGCTCTTTTATAAGCATCTACGGCTCCCATACCCGTTACTACATTTATTGCAAATTCTTTTTCTTTATTTGTAGCTTTTGTTCTTTTATGAACTCTATTAGAAGTATTCTTTATATTAGTAGAGAATGTATATCTATTTGGATGATTATCAAAGTTTGTATCCATTTTTACATTAGGTCTATTAAGAAAACTGCCTACAATAGTACGAACCCATCCTTTTGCAAATTTATAATTTTTTCCATCGGAATGATGATTTACATTATGAGATACTTTTAATAATTGAACAATTCTATTATCATCAGAATATACCCATTCATTTTGTTTAGCTTTTCTCCAATCTAAATGAACAACTGTATTTGGATGGTCTTTTTTAAATTCTTCTAAATCCTCATATACATAATGAGGAATACCTTTAATTGTTCTTTTTTCCGACAATTTTAGATTCTCTCTCTTTTTCTAAATTACTTATTTGCACCATTAGATTATCTATTAAATCCGTAACGTCTTTATGAACCATAAATACATTGCCATCTATTTCTAAAGGCATCATCGAATCTGATAAATTTTTTAATACTGATTCCTGCGTCTCCACAGATAATTCAGATAACTCTTCTATAAATTCAGCCATATTTATTTTCTTATACATTATTTATTTATCCCTACCCTACCACCCTATAAATTTAATACATATGTCAACTTTGCCCAAGTTATATTTACTAAAAAAATTGTAGGATTTTGATACTTAACCTTTTTCCCATAGTATACCCCCTATACGGGGGATTTGCTAAATAACTTTTACGTTATTTTTCATTTTGATTATTTTATTTAATTAATTAATTAACAGTCTAAAGGAGACACATTATGACTAAAGTAAATAGAGAGTTCTTTGCTACACTAGCAGATGAACTAGAAATAGAGTACACTAAGAAGATGATGAAGAGAAGTATGAGAGATGAGTATAATCCTACATTCCGTACTAAGCATCTTGGTGTTTGGAATCTTCAGAAAGAACTTAATAGTAAATTGCAAGTTCTTAATGATCGTTGTGTAAGTTATGGTTTTGATCCTCTTTACGAAGAAGAAGATGAACCTAAACCTATGAAAAGAGCAGAGTAACATCTGCTTTTTTTAATTATTTATTAACAACTTGAGGTGTAGAGTAGAACCGAAGACTTTAAATGCAAGTAATATTGCAGCTCTACCCTCTTAATTTAATATATTATGCCTAAGTTGTGCAATGTGTGTAGTGCATCAGAGACAATAATAGATATAAACTTATAATTTAGTGATATTATCTTCCATATTTGCATTAACTTGGGCATTAACTGGGAACAACAATAAAGGAGTAAGTTTTCGTGATAACTATTAAAGAATTACAAAAAAGTGTGCCAGATCTTATTGGCAATATATATGTGGAAAATGGTGTGACAGTGGTAGAGATACCTCATGGTCGTATAAAAATAATGCCAAAACACCGTAAGCCTGGTAAGTAAAAATGATGTCTAAAGCATAGATAAGACAGGGAGTTTCCAGTCCCCGAATAAAACTGGTCTATGCAAAAATTTAAAGAGCAAGGTCGCTATCACTATTCTGATATTCAGAAGTAATGCATGATGTGACTAGTTACGGCTATATTTGATACAGGGATGCCGATTCGCACTGGCTAGGAATGTCTTGCTCTTTTTAAACTTTAGGAGGTTGTTGTGACAAAAGATTATATAATGTATGATGAAGAGGTTATAAGAAACCTATCTAAGATGAAAGATTTAATTAATAGTATGAAGACTGCATTTGATTATGTTAGAGGAGACTCTGATGCAAGATATATGATGATAGAAACTATTGATAGAGCAATTGAAATAATTAAACAAAAACATTAGAGTGTACTTCGATGGCAGCGCGTAGCCAACTGTTTAAAGACGGTTCCCCATTCTCTGCGCAGGGGTCATGTGCCGTTAACATGATGGGATAAGGTCGGAGACACTCTAAATTATTAAACAAGGAGAGAGTAAATGAACACAACAAATAAAATGTGGTACAATTTTGTATTTATTATTAAACATTCTGTTATTGCAGTTACATTAATATATGGAGCTGCTACGATTATATTTATATTGTCAGGATGCAGTCAGGTAAT
>VTLG01015350.1_pt1 | contig 12416 bp, 28 predicted proteins | sample 4694571 | NCBI WGS metagenome assembly VTLG01 (sample SAMN12604809, study PRJNA352737) | marine metagenome | biome: ENVO:00000447; feature: ENVO:00000209|ENVO:00000569|ENVO:01000036; material: ENVO:00002151; isolation source: viral sequences binned using virsorter ... | reverse complement strand
CATGTTTTACAATTCATCCTCTACCTCAGTCTGGATAACACAATCCGACTCAGGTGTTGTAACGCATAACATAGCAAATCCATCTTCCATTTGTTCTTCATCAAGATATGATTGACCACTTTGATCTATACTACCACTAATAATTTTTCCTACACATGTTGAACAAGCACCAGCACGACAAGAATAAGGAAGATCGACACCTTCTTCTTCTGCTGCATCTAAAATATAAGTATCCTCATCACATGTAATTGTAGATTCGGATCCATCTGAGAGTTTTAAAGTAATTTGAGGCATGGTTAATTGATTATAATTGATCTTTGATAAACCTAATAATGTCGTTACTTGCTATGTCTTGTTCCACGATAACCTTAGTTTTCTCTGCGATAGCATCCAAGACATTAACGTCAAGATCCAAGAATGGTGGAATGATACCAAGTATGCGAAGTAATCCATCTACAAATAGTGCGAGTGCTGTGAATCCAAGTATCATTGATATGATAGTTGCATCACGATTGTGTTTACGCATGGACTCTTCATCTATGCGTCTTGCTTCTGCTAATGCATCAGCGATCATTTGATCTACTTCTGCTTTAGTATAAAAGTTTCCTAGTAATGGTATGTCATGTTTATCCATTAGCCACCATCAATATCACATCCAATGTGACTACCAACTACTGCACCTAATGGGATTGCCCACCAACGTCCATCTCCTTGTGAGATAGCAGCAGCAAGACCACCACCTAATATACCACCAGCAATCTTACCATCACCACATTCATTTCCATCACGTGAAGGTCTTCTAACTGGTCTTGAAGGTGTATAACTTGTATACCCTCCATTACAGGGAATCTCTACCCTGTCTTTAAATGTATCAACATAACCTGGATTGTTGTAAGTGCCTGGTACATACTCCTCTCTGTATACATTCTTGTAACAGATCTCAGACTCTGACCATCCTGGTTGAAAAAAATCTTTCCACCCAGCTTGTGCTGGTGTTGCAGACAAGAAGGGTATCAAAAGTAATGGTGTGAACTTCATAAATCTCCTTTTAATATACTAATTATAACAGCAAAAGGAGGATATGAAGTCCTCCTTGTGCCAGTTTATAATCAGTCCTCCTCTGCTAATGAAGCAAAGTATGACAATGTGTCTTCTTCACCGCTTGCTGGTGCAGCAGCGACTGCTTTCGCTTTGAAATCAGTTACTTCTTTACCCCAGTTAGCAGGTGCTACTTCTTCCTCACTCTCATCAACAACAGGTGCTGTACGTTGTGGAGCCTTACCCAAAACAAGACTCAATCTTGCTTTAAGTTGTTCGTATGACTTAAAGTTCTTAGCAGCTTCAAACTCAGCAAGTGAGTAGGACTGTTTCCAAATCTTTTCTAGTTCATCATCATCTAGTTTAGCTAGAGTAGCAGGTGCAGCGAACTCTGACTTATCATAGTTCCAGTACCCATCAACCTTTCTAATCTTTACCTTGAAGTCTGCACCTTTCCATAGATTAAATGGATCAAGTGGAGTCTCGTCAGCAAATGCAGGTTGCATTGCTTCTACTAGTTTGTCAAATATCTTCTTACCGTAGCGGTATAAGAAGACTCTTCCTTCGTTCTCTGGATGTGCAGGGTCACTCACAACATAGATGTTAGAATAGTAAGAGAGTTTTCTCTTCTGTGTTCTAGCAGTTGCCTTGTCAGACTCACGACCACTGTTCCATAGTTCCCTGTTCATTTCACCGACAGGATCATCCTTACCTATAGTGGTAAGAGAGTTCTCGATGTACCACTGACCACCAGGTCCTTTGAAGGAGTGTGACCAGATCTTTGCCCAAGGCATGTCCTCTCCATCTGGAGCAGGAAGGAATCGGATAACGGCATAACCGTTTCCTGATTTATCCAACTCAGGTTTCCATAGACGCTCATCAGCACCTGAACTCTGAGGTTGGTTTAGTTTTTCTATCTCTTGTGTCAGTTTACTAAGACTGCTACCAGCAGAGGCAGCTTTCTTTAGTGAAGCAAATGACATAATCGTATTCTCCGTATTGTGTGTATTGGATTGCTACTGTGTAATCGTAGCATACTATTTAGGTTAGGTCAAGCTGTTGTTTTTCAGCGGCCCCTAACGTGTCTACCATAGCATCCATGCAGTCTAAAAGACTTTTATACCCGAATGCTTGAGACAAGGCATCAATCCTTGTTCTCATGTCTGCTGCTTCAGCATCTTCTTTAGCAGCAAGAGACAGTCTGAAATAGAATGTCTTCTGTTTATCAATGAGTACCTTACAACTTTCTATATGCTCTAACCTATCCTCCTTTGACATCGTAGGTACTTTATTAGTCACCGATGCTATCTCTTGGTATGTGTTAAATATATCTTGTAAGTTTTCCTGTACTTGATCTGAACTAAAAAATGTCATAAAGGTAATACTCCTTTTGATGATTGTTTCATATAATTTAATCGTTGAGCTTCACACTTCAACCTTTCTTTGAGAGGTTTAGCTAACAGTTTTGGTACTGTTTCTAATTCAATCTCTTTATCTTGGCAGTATGCTACCACCGCTTCAATATAAGTTATCAATCCATTACTTTCATGTACTAGTCTCTCAATTTCTTGAGAGAATTTAGTAGAAGTTAGGAACTTATCTTCTAAAACGTTTTCTTTAGGCATTAGTTTGTCCCCTAACAAAGTCTTCAATGTAGGATTTGAGTAGTTGTAGATAGTCATCAAGATTGTACTTCTGAAATACTTGAACAGATCCGTCTTCAACCGCAATGAGTGTGACAATTTTCTTTACCTCAATACCAGTGAGTTCAAGGAACATTGCTGCGTACGCAGTTTCTTGAACAAAATAATGTTCAACCCAATCTTCCTTCTTTTCTTTAGTGGAGGTTTTAAAATCAATTACTGCTAACTCACCATCAAACTCTGCAATACAGTCTACACGACCAGCAAGTCCAAGATAATGTGAGTAAAGGAAAGTTTCTAAACAGTGTATGTTATCAATGCGATCAAGAGTGGTCTTGGCCGACTGAAACATTCTAACAGACAAAGGGTTATTTGCCAAGTAGCTATCAAGATTTAAATTATCTTTAATATAATCCTCAGTGATACTATGAAAGGCAGTACCTCTTTGTGTTGCTCTAGCAGTAATTTGATTAGCCTCATGCTCACCTACTTTCTTTCTCCAACCTGCGAAGAATGCTGCGTTCTTAAACGATGTGATTGAGGTAACGCTCGGATAATATTTATCAGCACCAGGAATTGGGTAAAATCTTACCCCATCCTTGTTAACTGGTTCAACATCTATCGGTACGATAGGATCATTAACGAAGGTAAAACTCATTAGAAACCAAGATTGTATTTTGTGATTAAGTATTGCTTGACTAGACCAGACCTTACGATGTCATCTAGTCCAAACTCTATACAGGTAAAGTCCTTCATCTCCTGAAGGATTTGTATGAAGTCTGATATCTTAGACTTCTCGGATTCTCTGACCAGATCTGTCTGAGTGATGTCACCACAGAACATAATCTTAGAGTCTTCACCTACTCTTGTTATTATACTATCTAATTCATGAAAATTCAAGTTACTGAATTCATCTACAATAATAATAGCATTGTCAAGAGTAGTACCCCTGATAAAAGATGTAGACCAGAAGTCAATTGTTTCTTGCGTTCGTAAGTTATCATAGAGCATATTAAATGAGTTATCATCTGGCATACCAAACATATACCTCACCATATTCTTATACGGTATTTGATATAGGTATGACTTATCTTCATGATCACCAGGAAGAAATCCTATCTCTCTAGTAGGTACGAGTGACCGTACCATGTATATCTTATCATGGGGGGAGGTCTCATCTAATACTTCTTGGAGTGCTAGGTAAAGCATAATGAATGTCTTACCTGTACCAGCAGCACCATGTAATAAAAGATTCTTACCTCTCTTGTACTCATCAAAAGCAATTTTTTGATTGTCAGTAAGAGGCTTGATGTCAGTCATGTATGACTTATCAATGGGCTTCTTTCTTTTCATCATCTTCTTTGACATGGGTTGTAGTGGTGCAGTACCATTACCGTTGGATTTCTTTCTGGCTCTTGGCATTATGTAAAGCGGCTCAAGTTTGTTGTAGGATGTGCTTCTTGTACTCTAGACATAACCTCCTTAAATCCATCGGACTGTTTAGGTGTGCCATAAATGGTACGTGGTGCTTGGTTACCAAAGTATCTTTCCAACTCTGGATGGTCTTCTTTGAATTGATCCAGCTTAGTCATTGACATAGTAAGCTCAGTAATCTCACCTGTCTCCTTATTAATAAAATCGTACGTAGGCATTGTTGGTAAGTCCTATTGGGTGTGTACATAATTTTGTGCTTCGGCAATGATAGGGAACTGTTCTATAAAGATTTTCCTACATGCCTCTGCAATATCCATATGCTCTTTCTGTGTTCCATGTGCAGAACGCAAATCAATATAGTGCATCCATGAACGAACACTACCTGACATATAAATTCTAGTTGGTGTTGCTAATGGAAGTACAAATCTTGCACACTCCTTTGCAACTCCTGCATCTAGCAATGAATTATATAGATTCATTGCATCGTTAAAATGATTAGCAATCAGTGCTGAATACTCTTCCTTCTTTTCTGAAGGTATGTCATCATTACTGTTCTGCCTGTTCTTTAAGTCCTGACTTCTTAATTCAGGTACATCAATCTTACTGTCAAGTAGATTGGTGTCAGCATATCTCTGACTAAACTCTTGAAAGGTAAAAGATCTATGTCTTAATACTTGTGCAGCAAGACCTCTAGTAGTTTCAATCTCTAGAGTCATGAATGCCTGTTCAAAAATAGACCAATGATGATGCTTAATACAATACCTAAGTAGACCTGCTACGTTAGGGTTGTCCTGATTATTGGGGTTGGATACCCTAGCAACATAACCAATAGTTTTCTCTGCGTCAGGAGTTACAGAGATCAATGATACCTTAGTCATAATCTATTTTAACTGGTTTGTGATTGAATAAAATTCTAGAGATAAAGTACACTCCAAATGCTTGAAGGTATCCTATTGTCACTAGTCCAAACAAACTAGGCATCAACCAGTTCCATAACAACATTAAGATTAATGGTTTAGTAAAGGTTGCTACCACTTCTGCACCCCTCTCAATATCTTTCTTATCAGCAGGGGTGTTCTTTTTGTAAACACTCATGATTTGGTCTTTGGTTTCTTTGGTGGATGTGCTTTCTTTTGATTGTTCCATAACTTTGGATTAACTCTTCCAGCAGTTTGCCTTAGAAATTTAAAACCTTTTTTGTACTTGTCGTAGTACGTATCAAAAATTTCCACTGCACTGGCTGACATTGTTATGTCGTAAGCAATCCTATCCTCCTTTGTATACTCTACGCAGTAGGTATTATAAGGTAGTTTTGTATCTTTGGCAAGCGTAGGGTCACAATCTTCATGAAGAATGTTCAAGATCTATTGCCCCATTCTATTTGTGGGAATGCTTCTTGAACTACTGCCTTGGTGATGCGTTTATACTTCTTATTCAATTGTCCATCTTTAACTAAAACAAGAAGTTCTGCTTCTTCTGCTGCTAAACCTTCTAGCAGTTGAACAAACATAGACTCACGTTTTAAAGACTTCAATGTATCTTGACCACCTTTAACAAAGCGATAGAACCCTTTGGATTCTTGCTCTAGTCGTGTGTGATCTGTTCCTACAGGTGCATCGTTAGGTGTGTATGGAACCTCTCCTTCAGGGAGCATAGAGACTACGCTCTCATCATAATTCCAAATCAATAACATCCTCAGTGCAGGAGAATTGTTTCCTTGAAGGATGTTTACTTTCTCCTTCTTAGTTTTAGCATTAGAAACCTTTCGCAAGATTTCTGTAATAAGTAACCGAGAGTTACTATTTTCAAGTCCTTTAGCTACCATAATTAATCATCATCCTCATCGAATTCAGTGTAAAAATCTTTTTCTTTGCGAAGGTAAATTAATTCGTCATGAATTATATTACCGTTGGCATCCAACATTTCGGGATGTATAACAGCTCTTGCATAGGCAGCGTTTTCAACATAGTCTTCAACGTATCCTTTTGCTAGCCATGATACCGTGACCCCTAAAAGGAATGCACCGATTACCATTAAGACAGTTAATGCAATTTCCATAGGTCTCCTTACTACTGTTTTTATTTAGAGAGTTTCTTCCTCCCTGGTTTACGAGATAGTTCATACTTCCAAGCATCACTTAGTATACCATGAAGATACTTTCGTAACTTTCTTGCTCTAGGTTTACCTAGATGACCGTATGCTTCTTTAAGTTGGCAATGTTCATTGTCTGAACCACCTTTGATGTACTCATCAAGATCGTAAACTAATAGAGCCAATTCTCCAGCAGTACTGGAATCAATAAACTCCTTAGCTTGCTTACGAGTTGCCTTGTTATGCTTCAGATAATCATAACATCTGAAAAGGTATATCTCCTTCTCAAATGCAGCATCAATAGCATGTTCAACAAGATCGTAAAGTTCTTCCATCAGATTAGATTTTTTTCTTGGAGATATTTAACAGTGTCGGTGCATCCACCGAGTTTCTCTGAGTTTACTAGAACTTGCGGAAAAGTGCAACCCCTACCAAATTCTCTTTGAAATGCTTCACGTGTATAATGTACTCCTAGCTTGTATTCTCGGTAGGAAATTGATTTCCCATCAAGAACTTGTTTTATCTTTGAGCAGTATGGACAATCAGGTTTTGTATAAACTGCGAAGTTTTGCATTTGTGTTTAAAGAATAAAAAAGGGTGACCGAAGTCACCCTTTATTTAGAAAGTTAGTTCAACTTAGAATGTGAACTTAGCACCGATTTTAGCACCCCAGTTACGGATGGTGTCGCCTTCGCTGTCTTCGCCAGCAGTAGCACCAGAGATCTCAGCATAAGCAGCAAGAGAATCAGTAACAGGTACAGAAGCACCAACCTTACCAGAAAGTTCTGTTTCTGTTTCGTCAGCAGACTCAGAATGAGCTAGTGAAGGACCACCTTGTACATAGTAAGCAATAGTGCCGTCAGCACCTACTGGTGCCTTCGTATCCGATATGTACATCTGTAGTAGCTGCAGAGTACTCTCCATCAGGATATGAAAGGTTGCTTTCTACGTTCACATAAGGACCAGCAAAAGCGGCTCCAGCGAGTAGGAAAGGTGATGCAGCTACAGCTGCGATTGTTGATTTGATTGACATGATTGTTTAAAGTATCTCGCAAGGCATAAAAAAACCTGCGGATGATAATTTCCCCGACATGGGAAACTGTTTGCATCTACACAGGGTTACGATTCTTTCGAGTCCTTTGTATATGATTTATTTATAATAACATAACTTTACATAAGTGTCAAGGTCTCCGAACCTTTTTTCTTAGTTCCTCTTGTCTCTTCCTAGATTCTACCAAGCGTTGTGCTGTTGTCAACCTGTCTTGATAGAAATCCTTCATGTGTGGTGGAATGCTGACAACATCAGAAGGATCTACTATAGATTCAAACTCTATGTCAGTGTCACCAACAACTTCTCTTAGTTGCTGCGTTAAATTTTCTTTTTTAATTTTTGGTAAGTCCATTATGATACTTTACCACCTGGCAGATATCCTTCGTGATTAGGATCACATTTCTCCACCCAATTAAACCCACTACCTTCAGGGTAAACATAATTTCCATCATCATCAAACATACCTGAAGTGTCTGCTATCCTTGACTCCTTTGATGGATACTTGGGGTAGGGTCTCTTCCCTGCTCTCATCTCATTACCCTTTCTCCTTCTAATCTGATTACCAGACTCAGCTATATTATCTTTGTCCAACCAAGCAGTACCTAGTATCTCCTTGATCATTTCTTTAGTATACCCCTTCATAGTACTTGCACAACACCAACAACATCAGGAATTTCTTCCATCAGTTTACGTTCTATACCTTGCTTCAATGTCATGGTACTCATAGCACATGTCTCACATGCACCACCTAACTTTACTTTAACATATCCATCTTCTATATCATAAAGTTGAAGGTATCCACCATCAGCTTCAATATAAGGTACGAGTTCTTCTAGTACCCTTAATACATTCTCTTCAGTTAATTCCATGTGTGTTGCCAGATAGTGTTGTCTCTTAAGATATTCATAATAATGATCCATTACATTAAGTTGTTACCACAAACATCAAAGTTACCACTCAATCCACCACGAGCAGTGTGTAATAATAACTCACCGTTAGTAGCATCATTAGCAGACAAAGAGATTGAGTTGTTTAAGTCAGAGAGATTCCAACTGTTATTCTTAAAGGAATTAATCCAATAATCAAAACCATCTGCCTCTGGTCTCCTACTTATAATTGTACCATAAGAGGTGACAAGTTGGTCATACACCTGTTGATATGTATAACCCGTCTTAACCGTCCTAGAACTCCATCCAGGTACCAATCCCGTGATGAATCTGTAAGGATTTCTTATAGTAGTACCATCATTGAATGATAAGTAACCCTGAGTCCACTCCCCATATCCAGCATCACTTATACCTGTACTTGTACAACAAGGTCCACTAAACTTCCAACCAGAAGAGTTCCTAGTAGTCCATACCAATCCACTATCAGCAGGTTGTTCTAGATCTAAAGAAGTAACTTCGATGTTGGTCATCTGAGAACGTAAGGTGAATGCAATACCACCTGGATTCCCTGCCCAAGTATTGTCTGCCTGACTTGTATTAGTTAAAGTGACACCAATAGTATGTGGACCTGGTGTTACACCAGTAATAGTAATGAATGTGCTACTACTATTAGAAGTAACTGTTCCTTTAGCAACACCATCCCAAGTAATGTCAGCAGTACTATCTGCCTGTACTTCTAAGATATAATATCCAGTATGTAATGGGGTAACATTCCACGTAGCAGTATGAGCAGTGCCTACCATCGAATTAATGTTAGATGGATACACTGCATACTCATTCATAAAGTCTGACCAGTCATGATGAGGTCCAGCTTTTACCCAACCAATACTATTATTTGCACCACAGACTCCACCGAAACACATCTTTATAAACCACCCACCTGGATTTGAATCCCAAGTATCTCCTGTACCATTAGTAGTAGTAACAGTAAGTTTTAATGTACCAACAGATAGAGTTGCAGTACCTGTAACTGGTGAGGTCATACTAGATGCAGTAAGAAGAGGAGTCTCACTATCATTTAAGAATATAGATCCACCAGCATCAGAACCAAATGTAAATCCATATGTACCTGCTTCTAGTATCTCAATTTGATATGTAACTGTCTGCAATTCATTAGGAAGAGTACACTGTTCTGGATTAACCCACACACCATACTTCTGTGCATCACCTGACCATGCATCAACTGCATAGGTTATTGGATTTGACTTTGCTTCTTTTGTTTTCTCAACCGTAGTACCATCCTCTTTGTAACAAGTAATAGGTTTGATATTAACATCAGAATAATATGGTGTGCAACTAGCACTAGTTAAAGTTGGGACAACAAAGTTGTCACTCTCTCCTAAATTTTCATTAGGTCCACCATCACCAGTAGTAATGTTTCCTAGATATACATTCTCACAATCATAATATGTACCATCATCTCTAACCTTACATTTAGTTCCTATAAGAATAGCAGGTAAGTCTTCGTAAATATCTCCAGTAGGACCCCAAAAACCACCATCAACTACAGGATGTATCCACCCCTCTTCGTCTGGCCACTTATCGGTTTCTACTTCTTCTTGTTCTGGTAAGGCACGACGAGATCTCGATGCAATATCACTATCAGATATTAACGCATCACATACTGGACCAAAAATACTACCTTCAGGATAATAGTAACTCATATATCCTTTTTAAATATTTAGTTAGTTCGTTGCATTGGCCAACGTCCTTGCACAGAATTACTAGATTTAATAAATGTACTAGCAGTTGATTTATTAGAAGGTATCATCTGTTTTATATTAGCATTGTTAACAAATGTTCTTACTGAATACCTATCTTCACCACCATAGGTAGTCTGTGCATGCCAGATCTCAGCAGGAAATAGAACCATTCTATTAGCCTTCTGTTGTATCCTTATAGTCTCATTAAACTTAGAACGATGCTCTATAATAAGTTGTTCTAATCTTGGGTTGGTTACTCCTGTCCTATGATATTCTTTAGTTGCATTAAGATACTCTGGAGGAACAGTAGAACCAGTCATGTAAGTGGAATTGAAATCTTTTTTCTTTTCATAGAATGATGTACCAACATTACCTTCAGGTGCATCATTCAAATATATTATAGCAGTAGCAAGTTGTCCTACATTATTATCTGCATGTATCAATCCATTGTTCAATAGATGCCCTCTATCTGAATGAGGAGTAATCTTTTGAAAGTCTTGTACTACATGCCATTCTATGTCATGGTCTCTAGGATCCCAGAAAGGAGAAAATATTTGCTGACAACAATACTTGGCAAGGTTTACATCTATCTCAGCAATTGTTTTCTTACTTGCCACACCAGGATAGTTTGTTCCAGAAGGTTCTTGATACTCTAGACTCTTTGCTAGTTCTAATACCTCTTCAGGATTACCAAAGATACCATCAATAATAGTAAGAGGAAAGTAAAGTGGTCTAGTCATCTCTGTTGTCTCTCCCAAATACCTCTAGCATGTGCGTTGTGTTCAATTAATTTCTGAGCCCAAATTCTATCCTCAAGACTAACATCTCTACTAAGACGTGTCTTGCATGCAATAATATGGAGTCTCAATCTGTAGTCTCTACTCAATGGCATAATTCATTAATCACTAGAGGTAATAATCTATACTCTGCTCTTTGAATACGATGAGTCAAAGTTTCAACAGTATCATCTTTACATATAGGAACTCTTGATTGATCTATTATATCACCACCGTCAAGCTCCTCATTAACATAGTGAACAGTACATCCTGTTTCTGTATCACCTGATTCCAATGCTTGTTCTACTGCATGCAATCCCTTATACTTAGGTAGCAATGATGGGTGTACATTTATAATCTTATTAGGAAATGCTTCAATAAATTCTGGTGGTAACACTCTCATGTATCCTGCCAGTACAATGTAATCTACTTGCCATGCTTTAAACATGGCAATCATTTTGTCTGAATCTTTATGTGGAATCCTTACATGAGGTATACCAAACTTACCTGCTTTATCTGCAGCACCACATTGTTTAGTGTTGTGTATCATCACAACAACTTCATGTTTCTGTTGGGGGTAACGGATTATGTTCTCGAAGTTGGTTCCGTTGCCAGAACACATAATTCCTAGTCTCATAAGCTTAACCTGATTTTGGATGGGACTGTAACCTCTATCTGAATAGGTCTATCAAATAGATCTTGCATGGCCATTATAATATAGGTTTGTGGAATGATAATGATAAGAGTTGCCAAAAACCATTTCATAATACAGGGTACTCTTCATTGCGTATAAATTTAGTTTTCTTTGTTTTAAAATCATCCATCAATCTACTAACTTGTATAGGTGGAGAGATTTCCCACCCATCCTTATCATAATACTTCTTACCTTCAGTAACTTGTGCCTCAACGTAAGAAGCATCAAACTTATCTTCTGGATTAGTATAGCTATGCTTCTTAGTCATTCTTGTAACTCATCCAATCTATAGGGTGAACTAGTATTATGATACTCTTTCAATGCTTCTATCATAATCTCTTTCAACTCTGCTCTTTCTTTATCATTAAAGATAGGCCATACTTTAAAGTTAGCAGGTGGATAGACTGGATTACCATCAGCATCACGAGGATATACATTATCAGTACATCCTTTTACTGCTTCTCCACTCATCCCTTGTGTGTCAATCTTTTCAGTCATTTTAAAAAACTATAGGGGTCAAAAAATTTGCCGAGATTTTTTAGCGAATATATGGGAACCAAAAGTCGAATTTGGTTTTACCCTTGCCAAATCATATCAGGCATTGCCTGTTGACCTGGTCTCATTACAAATAATAATATACCATAACACACAAACCATATTATATTAAACAACCATGCTTGTCTCCAGAAATATTTTCTTACTGCCATAGACCTGAGTATTTCGGGTGCTTTATCTTGTGCTCTGAATATTTGTTCAATAACAAATGCGATAATGCATGCTATCACTAAGGGATAGAATACAAAATTAGCAAATGACATGATGCCTATTAGGAAAGTCATAGTTAGAAAAAAAGAGACCCCGAAGGGTCTCCTATTATACGGTTGATTTATTTATCTGTCAACCTTATCCAACAGCAGGTGCTGTTAGTGCAACCTCACTTGTCTCAGCAGATGCTAAGTCAAGAGGGAAGTTGTGAGCATTACGCTCGTGCATTACTTCCATACCAAGGTTTGCTCTGTTAAGAACGTCACCCCAAGTA
>VTLG01013666.1_pt1 | contig 12416 bp, 25 predicted proteins | sample 4694571 | NCBI WGS metagenome assembly VTLG01 (sample SAMN12604809, study PRJNA352737) | marine metagenome | biome: ENVO:00000447; feature: ENVO:00000209|ENVO:00000569|ENVO:01000036; material: ENVO:00002151; isolation source: viral sequences binned using virsorter ... | reverse complement strand
GAGATGGCAGGGTTTGAGTATAAAGTTCTTAAAACTTATCAACGGCCTGATAAGGAAAGACTGAATCAATACGCTAGGTGGTTTTTGGCTACGAAATCACCGTATACCTATGGCTCTTATGAATTAGGGGATGGGTATATAAACCAGATACTAGATGATCCTCAAACTCATTTGGTATCCGCAACACGAGAGTGGAGAGATCATTATGGTAGTTAATATGTTATCTCAAACTTCCAAGATGCCTAGCAAATCAATTAGCATTAGTGCTTTTAAATGTAAGACAGGTAGTAAGCTTGCAAAGAAAAAAGGTACTGTATGCTTTAAGTGTTATGCTAGGCGTGGTTATTATCATATGCCTAGTGTTAAGAAAGCGATGGCGGATCGTTTAACCTTTATGCAATCCCCTAATTTTATTCCAGAAATGGTGAAGTTATTACAGGATGAATTAAGGTTTAGATGGTTTGATAGTGGAGATATACAGTCTATAAAAATGGGCGAGGATATTTTAGAAGTTATACGATTAACTCCTTGGTGTTCTCATTGGTTGCCCTCTAAAGAATATACAATGTGGAGAACCATCACAGAGACTAAGGATATACCACCTAATGTCGCATTAAGGATATCTAATCCTTATGATGATAAAGCACCAGATAAACGGTGGTCTAATACATCTACAACATTTACCTATGAGGATAGTCCCTCTAATGTAGGGTTTCAATGTATTGCTCATAAGAATAAAGAGAAATATGGGGAATATAATTGTGGATATTGTCGTGCTTGTTGGGATACTAGGATAAGTAATATTGCTTATCCTAAACGATTTGAAAAAGGGAGTTAATATAGTTATGGATAATAAATCTGAAATGATGAAAATGTTTTTAGACTCTTACACGGTAGGTGTTTATGGTATGAGCAGGAGAGAAGCATTGGACAATGAAATTTGCGTAAGCTGTAAAGAGCCAGTTGATTATAACTGGCCTGAACCTGTATATGAAAAAGAATATAGGTTATCAGGTTTATGTACTGACTGCCAAGATATGGTATTTGGTGGAGGTGAGCAATGAGTTGTAGAACCAAAACATTGGATGCGATTATGGATCCTGACCGTGTAGTTAAAATCCGTAATAGGAATGAATCACGATCTAAAATAACAACAAATCTATATGCTAGATTAGAAACAAAACGATATGATTTTAAAGATCATCTTGATGTTCCAGTTTCTATACTAGAATATGTAGAAACTGTTAGTGATCGTCCATCTAATGAGATAGCCATCGAGGATATTAACGATTTCCTTAATGAAACTTACAACTATGATAATGGAGATAAATAGATGGCAACCTCAAGAATTGAAAGAGCCGTAGATAATTTTGTTGAAACATTATCTTTAGAAGAATTAAAGCAACAAAAGTTTGAAGAACTCATTGATCATTATGAGTTTTTAAGTGCATCTAGTAATCCAATGGATGTATTAGAGTGCGAACAATTTATTTATAATAATTTAAATATATGGGGGAAAAATGCCAAGTAAATATACACAAAATCAAATTAAATTAATTGGTATCCTTAGAAAATTAATTGAAGAAGAAGGATGGAATCCTAAAGAAGCTATGAGATATTTACGAATATCTAAAGCAATTTGGTTAGGTGATGATGGTATTTTAATTTCAAAAGGAATGGCTAGAAGGTACGTTGAAGAATACGAACGTCCTATGGATAAGATAGCTAATCTTAATCCTGAAGATTGGTATAGATTCGATCATGTTCAATTAGATGTGTGAGAGTATGATATGAATTTAGATAATCCATTAGTCTATTGGATTGTTTTATACGGTGTGATTACAATCATTGCAATTATTTTTTAATAAAGAGGAGTAATAATAAATGCAACTTAAAGATATTAAAAATAAAAAAGAAATACGTTCTATTCAAATATGTGAAATTAAAAAACGACCACATGATTTAAAGCATAATGTATGGGTTCATATAGATCATTTGCTTCATAAGCATCAGTCTGCTAATATCCACACAAGCCATATTAATATTGGTGTAGCCAATACATTTGGGGAAGCAGTAAAAATTAAAAATAATTTTTTTAATTCTAATAAAGTTAAACCTATAATAAAGGAAACAATTACATGATTATATTTGGTATATTTTTAGTTGGTGCTTTAACCATGTTTCATGTAGAGCATAAAGATTTTTTTGAAACAGTACAAGAACAACAAAAGCAAGGTTATACTTGGAGATATGTTGGAAAACAATTAGCTCCAAGGGATAGACCATATATAGGATGGCATGATGAGGAGATTGAAAAGGATGTTATTTTTTGGGAACTTAAAAAGAAAAAGTAGACTTATATATAAGCACTTAATCTATCCTTTAATCTTATGGTTAAAAGGATATAGAAGGGTTTAACCTCCCCTAAACTTGATAGCCAAGAGAAAATTTTAAAATCTCTTGGCTATTTTTTTTGTCCATACAGAAGCGTTATATTTTTGTAGGGTAAACTACCTAAAAATTCTTTAAGGCTATTCAGTGGTTAAATTTGGGGCTTCTAAATCGTATAAAGAATAACAAGCCAGTAGTTCTGTTTCTTTTTTTATATCTTTAATGGTTAACAAATATAAAATAGATAGATCTTGTAACTCCCCTTCAATCGTCTTGCAGTTATAGTTAATAGCATCATGATTATAGAATGCACCTAACGGTGTACGGATATAACCTTGAGGGAAATTATGATTTTGTATATGACTAATACCTAATATAAAATTTCTAGGTATAAAGCTTTTGCTAAATAATCCTAATCCATGTATCGAGGATTCTTTTATTGTTAAGAAGTATGGTAAAGGTTTATACATAGATTTATTTATAGATTTATTTATAGTTGTTGTTATAGATTATCTATAAAGATTTATAAAGATCTTTATAGATCTTTAAAGATCCTCTCGAAGATCTCCCCCAACCCTACCACACCCCGACACGTTTTGGCAAGCAAAAAATTTTCTTGACACCACCGACACGGTGTGATAGGCTCCGAAAATCTCTCGGTCAACCAACGAATCTGAGGTATCCAAACTATGTTAGATAAACAATATCACATTATCCACAATGCTTTACCTGAAGAGTTATGTGATGTATTAATTCTAGATTATTTTATGTACGATAAAACAAAACATCGAGATGATCCTTTAATACGTAATGCTTCAGTAGCTAAACCGCCACACAAGTCAGACATTGGTAAGTTCTTTAAACAGAATGCCAAGATTGCTAATAAGAAATGCAACTGGTTCTTTCACATAGATAGAATTACTGACATTTTATTTTATAATTTTAATCAAGGTAGTTTTATAAATCCTACTAGATTTATAAGCAAACCTTTTAAAGGTTCTGGTTTTCACCAGAAACAACAGAAGCTAGTATGTCATCTGGCTTTAACGGAACCTACCTTATATACAGGTGGTGAAGTTGTTATACATGATATGATAACAAATGATCCAGTTAATGTTAAGCCTGTATTAAAGAAAGGTTCTTTACTTATCTTCCCCTCGTTTATTTCTTATGGTATTAAGGAGATAATAGATGGGAAGTCTCACCATATCCTTACAGTTTTAGAAGGATTTTCTTTTCGTTAATTTATTTATACTTTTGGAGGTATATAAATATGTTAAATATTCATAGTAGTTTTGATGGAAGTGGTACTCTTTACCAAGCTTGTAAAAATATAGGTCTACCAGTAAACAGATACTGGGCTAATGAGATAGATCCCTATGCTATAAAGATCGCTAAGAAAAATCATTGGGATATCAAACACTTGGGGGATATAACAGATCAATACATTCCCTCATGTGGTGATGGGATAAACCTGATGGTAGCAGGGTCACCTTGCCAAGGCTTCAGTTTTGCAGGTAAACAACTGGCGTTTAACGATAGTCGTTCAAGATTATTCTTTGAATGGATTAGATTATTTGAAAAGGTAAAACCTAAATGGTTTCTCTTTGAGAATGTAAAGATGAAACAAGAACACCAAGATGTAATCAGTAGATATCTTGGGGTTCAACCTATTCAGATTAATAGTTCTCTTGTATCCGCACAAAATAGGAAGAGATTATACTGGACTAACATTCCTTATCATGGATTGCCAGAAGATAAAGGTATTGTGTTAAAGGATATCTTGGAGCATGGATTTTCTGATAGAAATAAATCCCATTGTCTTGATGCTAACTATTTCAAAGGGGGAAATCTTAAATCCTACTTTGAAAAGCATAGAAGGCAGTTGGTATTTTCAAGTGATGGCCTGTGTCATGTAGGAGATGCAGCCGAATATGCACATTATAAATATAGATCTACCAAAGCAGTCTATCATCCTGATGGCAAGTCTCCTACTCTTCTTACCATGACAGGTGGGAATAGAGAACCAAAAGTTTTTATAGCTCAACGTCCACGAGGTAAAAATTATGGTGGAATAAAAGCGTGTGATGGTAAGACTCCTACTCTTTCCAGTAATGCTTGGGAACAAAATAACTTTCTTGTAGACAGTGAAACATTACGTTGGCGTAAGCTCACACCTTTAGAGTGTGAACGATTACAAACATTGCCTGATAATTATACTGAAGGTGTATCCAATACTCAAAGGTATAAGATGTTGGGTAATGGTTTTACTTGTGCAGTAATAGAACATATATTGAAAGGATTATTATGATAATTAAAGATTTAATTAAAGTAAAAAAATTAGTAGGTAATCTGTATTGGGATTATGACCGCCTGTCTAGTGATGGTAAAGATACATTAAATAATATATCTAATTTACTTGGTATTTCTACTAAAGAAACAGAAATAAACCAAGGTAAGAAATGGTTACGAGATGGAGTATATGGGGAGGATGATGAAAATGAGTAAGAAAACTATAATGCAAGAGCTTGAAGATGCTCAACGAGATGAGTTGAAATCAAAGCTTATTGTTATAGGATTTGGTAGTGAAAAGAAAAACCAAAGCTTTAAAGATAAACTTGTCAGTCAGTATATAGAAGCTGAAGGATATAACAAAAACTTTAGAAAGGAGTAAGAACTATGAAAGTCTATGGAAGTAAACCTATTCCTAACCATGTACCACACTTTCAATTTAGTGATATACCTAACGATGAAACTGGTAAAGCTTTGATAACATTAATGAAAACCTATCTTAATAAAGACAGATATTCTATGAGAGTACGAGGTCAGTACTTAAAAGATGGTTTGGATTGGAAACAATACCGATATGGTCAAGGAATTAAAGACTCTAAATGTTTAAGAATTTATATAGAGGAGAATAAATAATGTCAGCTTCATCTTATAAATTATTGTTAAATGATTTTTATAATCGGACTAGAGAATTAATAGACAGATGTGAGTCTGAAGAAAGAATTACTGTATCAATTCTTAAAGATTATCAAAAACAAATACCATCAAATAAATTACATCGGTTATGGAAATCATTTCAAGATGTAATTGAATGGATTGAAATGGAAGAAAACAAATGAGCAAGGAAAATCAAAGACCTTGCGATAAGTGTGGTAGTAAAAAATTTGCAGTTATTATATGTGACATAGTTATGTGTGCTATCTGTGGATTAAAATATATGAAAGGTATAGAATGAACTATAAAAAGTTAGACAAACGTCAAGCTAAGTTGTATCCAAAGATGTCAACAAAAGAAACACGTATAACTGAGACAGAACTACGTAAACGTAAGGCTGTTTTTTATAATTGGAAGAAGCAGGAAGTTAATGAATGAAATAAATATCTTGAAAAAAAATATAAAAGATTTACAAACACAGTTACAAAGTGCATACATTCGTATCAAAGAATTAAATGAAGAACTATTTGAAAGTAAAAATCATGATACCGATAGTACAAAGTAAACGTAAACCTTTTGATCGAGGATTATATAATATAGCTGATCCTTTGGCTAAGAAATGTATAACAAAATACCTCACCGACATGAAGCATATTGTAGATCCACCGACAGAAAATTATGGGGTGGATCTCCATAGCACATTAGATGGTGATCCCCATTACCATGAAGTGGAAATGAAATTTATGTGGAAGGGGGAGTGGCCTAAGAGTTGGGGAGATATACATATCCCTTATCGTAAAAATAGATTAATTAAAAAAATATATGGGGAAGATCCTAAAGCTAATTTTTATTTTTATATTATACGAGGTGACTGCCGACAGGCTTGGAAGATGAATGGTAAAACTGTGCAGTCTAGTGAAGTTGTCGAAGTACCTAATAGAAGGATACATAAAGGAGAATATTTTTTTAAAGTTCCAGTGGATAAAGCAGAACTTTTATTATTTAAGGAGGACTAATGGAACAACAAGAAATAACACATCAACCTTGCCCTGACTGTGGTAGCAGTGATGCGTTAGCAATCTATCCAACTAATACCTATTGCTTTAGTTGTTATAAATGGAAACCTATTAATTCTACTGATGATGAAATGGAGGAACCAATAATGCCATCAACACAACCGACACGACCGTTGCAATCCTATGATACATTAGGATATGAAGCTATAGTAGATCGTAAGATTGAATTAGAAACATGTAAGAAGTATAATGTAAAGGTAGGTCTTATAAATAATAAAGACGTACATGTTTATCCTTACTATCAGAAAGATGGTACACATGTAGCTAACAAGATTAGAGAATTACCTAAGAAGTTTTATTCAGAAGGAGGTCAAGGTGTTGAGACTATGCTCTTTGGTCAAAACCTTTTTGCACAGAAAGGTAAGTTCATTACAATCTGTGAAGGAGAAATTGACTGTTTATCTATATACCAAATGTTTGGTTCAAAGTGGCCTGTTGTTAGCGTTAGGAATGGTGCTGCTTCTGCTGTGTCTGAAGTTAAAAGAAACTTAGATTATCTTAATACATTTAATAATATAGTCTTATGTTTTGATTCAGATCCACAAGGACAGAAAGCTTCCAAACAAATAGCTAATCTTATAGAGCCAGGCAAATGTAAAATTATGCGTCTGGATTTAAAAGATGCTAATGAATACCTTATGAAAGGTAGGTCTAAGGATTTTGTTTCTGAGTTCTGGAATGCAAGAACCTTTACTCCTGAAGGTATTGTATGTGGCCCTGACCTTAGAGAAAATCTTTTATCTGAAAAGACAATACAGAGTCTGCCTTATCCTTGGGATGGACTTAATGAAATTACTTATGGTATGAGAAAGAATGAACTAGTATTGGTAACCGCAGGTTCTGGTATCGGAAAGTCTAGTGTAATGCGAGAGTTAGTTCATTACATTATAGATCAGACTGACGAAAAGGTAGGATGTTTATTTCTGGAAGAGAGTGTCCGACAAACAGGATTAGGTATACTTTCTGTGAATGCATCCAAAAGATTTCATATTACTTCTGAAGAAGAAAAGGATTGGACTATCGAGGATAAAGAGAAAGCTCTTGATAATCTAAACAATCTTGAACAGGTGGTATTCTGGAATCACTTTGGAAGTTCTACCTTAGATAACTTATTAACTCGTGTACGATACATGGTAAAGGGATTAGATTGCCAGTATATTATTCTGGATCACATCTCAATGGTAGTTTATGAAACAACAAATGAACGTAAAGCTATTGATGACATCATGGTTAAGCTACGTACACTGGTACAAGAACTTGGGATACATTTGATTGTTGTCTCTCATCTTAGTAGACCACAAGGTACAGGTCATGAGGAAGGTTCAAGTGTATCACTTAATCAGTTACGAGGATCACATAGCTTGGCTCAGTTACCTGATATGATACTGGCTTTAGAACGTAACACTCAAGCTGATAGTGTAGAAGAACGTAACCGTACTTGTATCAGAGTTCTGAAGAATAGGTTCTCTGGTGAGAGTGGTCCTGCTACGTTGCTTCAATGGGATAAACAGACAGGACGTTTAGCAGAGATTTCTTTTAGTGAACAACAGGACAAGGACACAAGCGATGACTTTGTTGATGAAAGAGAATTTGGATAAGTATGTCATCATTGATGTAGAAACTGATGGACTTTTAGAAAATGTAACAACTATCCATTGTATTGTTTGTAAACATCTTGGGTCAGGAGAAATAAAAACCTATGTCCAAGATGAATGCTATACAAAATTTCTGGAGGATATTAGTCCCGATACAATCCTTATCGGACATAATATATTAAGTTATGATCTAAGAGTTCTTTCAAAGATTCTTAAATATAAACATAAAGTTTCAAACTGTATTGATACTCTAATCCTTTCCCAATTATTTAATCCTATTAGGGAAGAAGGTAATGGACTCAATGCTTGGGGTACACGATTAAATTTTCCTAAGATGGATGCCCCTCAGTTTGAATACTATTCTCCACAGATGCTGTCCTATTGTATTAACGATGTAGAACTAACACATAAATTGTTAGAACATTTATTGCAAGAAGGATATAAATTTTCAGAAGACTCTATTAAACGTGAGCATCTCTTTCGTTATCTTATAGATGAACAGGAACACTATGGATTTTATTTAGACTTACCTTATACGACAGAATTTTTAGCTACATTAAGGGATGATTATATTGCCATAGAAAATAAGTTACAGGAAATCTTTCCAACTGTAGTGACTAAAAGATTTCATAAGAAAACTGGTAAGCCTTTAAAGGATAAGATAGATAAGTTTAATCCTGGATCTAGGAAACAGATAGCAGAGAAGTTAATGGAGAAAGGATGGAAACCTACACTTAAAACAGAAAAAGGAAACATCATTGTAGATGAAGATGTTCTTGCAAAGATTACCGATATACCTGAAGCCGAAGCTATCTTAAAATATCTTCTCTTACAAAAGAGAGCATCACAAGTTAAGTCATGGATTAAGTTTTGTGATAGTGAAACTTCAAGAGTACATGGAAGAGTACGAACTCTTGGTACAGTATCAACTAGGTGTAGTCACTTCAACCCTAATGTAGCACAGACTCCTGCTACCTATTCTCCTTATGGAAAAGAATGTCGTACATGTTGGACTGTTAAAGATCCTGACAACTATACATTGTTAGGGTGTGATGCCTCTCAATTAGAGTTAAGGGTTCTTGCACATTACATGAAAGATAAAGATTATGTAGATACTATTCTTAATCGTGATGTCCATACTGCCAATCAAAATATGGCAGGACTAGATACAAGAGATCAGGCAAAGACATTTATTTATGCCCTGATTTATGGGGCTGGTGCTGCTAAGATTGGTTATATAATTAACAAGTCACCAAAAGAAGGTAATAAAACTAAAGCTAAATTTTTAAAGAACTTACCTGCGTTAGGAAACTTACTTGATAAAGTACATGAAGCAGTTAATAGAACTGGACAGGTGAAAGGATTGGACGGTAGATATTTTCAAGCACGATCATTACATAGTTCACTTAATGTTTTAATTCAAGGAGGAGGTGCAATCATCTGTAAAGAATGGTTAATTCAAATTATAAAAGCTATACGAAAGGAAGGATTAACTGCCAAGGCAGTCGCAAATATACATGATGAAATTCAATTTGAAGTAAAGAGAGAGGAGGCTGAAAGACTAGGAGAAATAACAAAAGAAAGTATGAAACGAGTCGAGAAAATATTAGGGCTTGACTGCCCTCTTGATTCAGAGTATAAGATTGGTACAACCTGGGCAATGACCCATTAAACTTTTATTAAATAGAAAGGATATAATATATTATGACTGTAGTAACTGGTAAATCTTATTGGGCTAAGTTAAATCAAGCAGAGAATAAGTTTGATCCTGCTAAACCTCGATGGTCTATTGACGTAGCCTTAAATAAGGAAGGAGTAAAATTTGTTAAAGGTCTAGGCATTCCTGTTAAGAATAAGAATGATGACCGTGGTGATTTTATGACTACCTATAAGAATAAGTTTAAGCAGGATGGTACAGAATTACCAAAGCCTAAACTTATTGACTCACAGAAGAATGATATTTCTGGTACGTTAATTGGAAATGGTTCTGATGTAAGAGTATCTTTTAATATCAATGAGTATTCCATGAATGGGAATAAAGGAAAACGTGCAAACTTAAATGGAGTGCAGGTAATAAAACTGGTGGAGTATTCTCCTCCTGATGAGTTTGAAGTAGAGGATGGTGGGTATGTTGGAGCCTCCACTGATGTACCGTTTGACGCTGATCCTCCTTCAAGCACAGAGGATAGTGATCTAGACTTTGAATAGATCTTATATCCCTTAGATAGTAGAGGCATCTTCCTATGAGTAAACTTCATAACTTAGTTTCCGATATTAATACCTCCCTATATACCTCCAAACCAAAGGAAACTGATATGCATAAGTTTATGGAGGATGTCTCTGCATCTATCTATAAAGCTTTTAACAGGGAAAAAAGAGAGAGTAAAAACTTTTTAAGATTTTCTAATATAGGTAAACCTACTCGTCAGTTATGGTATCAGAATAAATACCCTGACAAAGAAGAAGAACTTCACCTTGCCCATCGTATTAAATTTATGTATGGAGATATCATAGAACATCTTTTATTTTTATTAATTAAAACAGCAGGGTATAAAGTCACAGATCAACAAGGTGAAAAAGTTATAGATGGAATTAAAGGTCATATAGATGGAAGGGTAAACGGAGTTCTTGTTGATGTTAAGTCTGCTTCCCCTCATGGTTATGATAAGTTTGTAAAGGAAACTATCTTTGATGATGATCCTTTTGGATATATAGCACAGATTTCTGGCTATGCAGAAGGGGAAGATGAAGCAGCCTTTATAGTTATGAATAAAGTAACAGGTCAGATTCATGTAGCTACTATAGATAATATGGAGATGATTGACTTTAAAGATAAGGTTAAGAAAGTTAAGAAGGCTTTAAAGAAAAATACACCACCTGAAAGATGTTATTCAGATTTACCTGATGGTAAAAGTGGAAACAGAAAACTAAGTATGGGCTGTGCTTATTGTGGATTTAAAATTGAATGTTGGAAAGATGCAAACGGTGGTAAAGGGTTACGGAAATTTAAATACTCGAATGGTTCTAGATTTTTAACACACGTAGCTAAAAGACCACATAAGGATATAGAAGAAGAAGATGTATAGAAGCAATACTGAAAAAGAATTTGCTGAATACCTGGACAAAGAACGAATAGTCTTTGACTATGAAAAATTTAAATTACCTTATGTTGTTTCCCACCATTATTATCCAGATTTTTTTCTAAAGAAGTATGGATTCTTTATAGAATATAAAGGATACTTTAAAGCAGCAGATCGAAAGAAACATTTACTAATTAGAAAACAACATCCTCATATTGATTTACGTTTTGTATTTCAGAATGCAGGAAATAAATTAAATAAGAAGTCAAAGACTACCTATGCTGATTGGTGTGATCGTCACAACTTCTTATGGGCAGAAGGTAGGATTCCTAAACGATGGTTAAAATACAGAAAATAAAATCATCTATAAGAACTTATACACTTCATGAAAGATTTTCTAATTTTGTTAGTAGTTCAGGTTATATAACTTCTACTACTACTTCTATTTATGAGGCAGAAGAAAACCAAACAGAAGTACCTAAGTCACCTGAAAGATTATTATTTATTGCTGTAATTTACCAAGCTTTACTTGATGCAACAAAAGATATGGATTACTATGATAACCATGATACAATAAATCATGAGCGTAATGAAGCTAGGCGATGGTTCACTGTAGAATATGGTACAACTGCTACTGACTTTGAAGAAGTCTGCCACTTAGCAGGGATTGACCCGACAGCTACCAGATCATTTGCTAAAAAGATTTTTAACAAAGAGATTAATTTTGAACGTAAACGAATCAATGTTTTAATTAACGGTAAGGATTAATACAATGTCAGGGAAAGAGAAAGAAGATTTAGATATTACTGCTTTCTTAGCAGATAAAGCAAAAGATATAGTTAATAGTCCTTTTCATTACACTCGTAACGGAATGGAAACGATTGATGTTATAGAAAATAGTATGAATCGTGAACAATTCTGTGGATATATGCGTGGCAATATCATTAAATATCTGTTAAGATACGAACATAAGAATGGAATAGAAGATTTAAAAAAAGCAAACTGGTATCTTAATAGATTAATTAAAACTTTAGAGACACCACCACCTAATAAATAATATTACCCCATCCTTATTTCTTTACGGAGTAGGGATACTATTTTCTGTGCAACACTTACATATATAAATGGAGATGATAAAATGAATTTACCTCACTATGGCCCAACTGTTCCTGCATGTGATGAACTACATGCTTCTAAATATAGATTAACCAATGAATCATTCTATGAAGCTATGACAAGAGTAGCATCAGCTATGTCGGATGATGAAGAACACTTTCAAAGTTTTAGAGAGATCCTGTTGAACATGCGGTTTATGCCAGCAGGACGTATTC
>VTLG01004888.1_pt1 | contig 12418 bp, 15 predicted proteins | sample 4694571 | NCBI WGS metagenome assembly VTLG01 (sample SAMN12604809, study PRJNA352737) | marine metagenome | biome: ENVO:00000447; feature: ENVO:00000209|ENVO:00000569|ENVO:01000036; material: ENVO:00002151; isolation source: viral sequences binned using virsorter ... | reverse complement strand
AAGTGCAATAGATCTTCTCGAATATGATGGAGATGTAATGTTAATTTTGGATAGTGCTGCTGGTGGCGGTTCTTCTCCAACATTAGATATTAAAATTACTGAATCTGATGCCTCAAGTGGTACATACACAGATTTATCTGGTGCTACTTTTACTCAGGTAACAGGATCTGCATCAATGCAAACACTTGCAATCAACAAAGATGAGTGCAAGCGTTACATTAAGATTGTGCAGACAATTGGCGGTTCATCACCAACATTTACTTTTAGTATCAACTTAGTTGGTCTTAAAAAGTACGGCTAAAATATTTAGCCCTCAAACGAGGGCTTTTTTTTTCTCATGGCATTTACTGAAAATTTAGATACTTTTTTAGCAGATTTCGGCAATGCAGTTGTTAAGGGTGGTGTTTCTTATAAAGGAATATTAGAGCAACCTGATGAGATAGTCGCTGATGGTTTAGTTATGACAACTGATTATGAGTTAACTGGTAAAACAAGTGAGCTTGGATCATTAGTATTTGACGATATTATTTCAGTTGATGGTACAAACTATAAAGTAAGGCAAGCTCGAAAAATAGATGATGGTAAATTTTGTATAGTTTCTCTTAACAAGCAATAATTATGGCAAGTAAAAGGGAACAAATTCTAGCTGCATTAAAAACAACTTTAGCAGGTACTACAGGAGTATCAACTAGAATTTATAGGTCACGAATAGAGCCTATAACAAATGGAGAATCCCCTGCAATTGTTATAGAACCTGTTACAGATGAACCATCTATCAATAGTTCAAGTTATCTAAAGATAGATTGGACTTTGCGTATAAGGATAGTTGTTATTGTCAGGGGAACTATCCCTGATAATGTTGCTGATCCAACTGTAGAAAGTTTATTTACAAAAGTATTAAATGATCCAACAGTTGGCGGTCTTGCAAAAGACATAAGACCAGCAACTCAAACTTTTGAGGCTATTGAGGCAGATACACCTGCTGGCTTAACCACTTGTGAGTTTGAAATTGACTATCGAACAGGATATAACAGTTTATCAACATGACTTATACTAGTAATGCAAGCCTAACAACCCTGATTGTTTAATATGGAGTATGAAATCCCAAATGAGGGTGGAACTTACATCCTTAATCCCAAAACTGGCAAACGAAAGCTAGTTCAACAAACTAAAAAAGCAGAAATCCCTACAGAGGTAACAACTGATGGCACAACTGACAAGGAAGAGAGTAATTCTAATTGAAGCGGAGAGTTCTTATGGAACTGACCCTACTCCTTCAGCAACAGATGTAGTTCTAGTAACTGATCTAACTATTACACCACAATCAAGTGATGTTGTTAATAGAGATGTTGTAAGACCTTACTTAGGAGCTTCTGAACAGCTTCTAGCAAACACAAGAGTTGAATGTACATTCAGCGTTGAGTTTTGTGGCTCTGGCACGGCAGGTACGGCTCCAAGGTACGGAAGTGCCTTGAAAGCCTGTGGCCTTTCAGAGACTGTAGCTTCTGGAACTAGCGTTACCTACGAACCAATTTCAGCTAACTTTTCATCTGTAACTATTCACTACAATGTAGATGGTGTAAGGCATATTGTTACTGGGTGTCGAGGAAATGTCGCATTGACAGCGGAGGTAGGTTCAATCCCAACGCTCGATTTCACTTTTACGGGGATCTACAATGCCCCTACTGATACTGCTTTACCTGCTGTTACTTATGGTAATCAAGCGACACCTTTAATATTTAAAAATGGAAATACTACAAGTTTTCAACTATTAAGTTTTGCAGGTGCTTTACAAACTTTAAGTTTTGATATGGGTAATAGTCTTGTATATAGAGAACTTGTTGGAGGCACAAAAGAGGTACTTCTTACAGACAGAGCAGCAAGTGGATCAGTAACTATAGAAGCTCCAACACTTGCACAGAAAGATTATTTTGCTGCTGCTTTAACAGACACTTCTCTTGGTAATATACAAGTTACACACGGAACTACTGCTGGTAATATTTGTAAGTTTTCAAGCACAAAAGTAGATATTGGCGATGTTAATTATGGAGAGATGGATGGAGTAAATATGCTTGAAATACCATATACATTAGTTCCAAGTTCAGCTAACGATGAACTAACTTTTTTATATACTTGACTTCCTAGCTAAAGTATAGAAGTATATATATTATTTGGTTTTTATGGCATTTGTTCGTAAAAAGACCAAGGTCTACCCTTGGCCTGTGGAAGTAGAACGTCCCTCTGAATCGATACCGGGCGAGTTCGAGAAAACATCTTTTACAGGAAAATTTGCACGATTATCAAGAACAGAATTAAATAAATTTGAAGACGAAGATGAGTATACTGCTTTGTCAAAAATTTTAGTTGGTTGGGAAGATGTAAATGAGGAAGATGGTACTCCTATATCTTTTAGTAAAACAATACTTAAAGAATTTGCAGAAGATACTGATTTTGTTGCAGCAGTATTAGCAGCATTTAGAAAATTTTATGCAAATGCTCAAGTGGGAAACTAACTGATGCTGCCATATACTGGGCTTCGGGTGGCAAACAGATAATAGATAGTACCGAGGAAGACGCAAAAGCATTCGGTATAGAAATAGAGAAGCAACCAGAAATAAGTACTGATTTTGAAGTATGGGAAGATAATTGGGAAATTGTTATGATGTTTTTAAGAATACAAACACAATGGAATATGTCCTTTGGAGGTGTAGTAGGATTAAAATACGAGGTTCTATTGCTTGCTGGAGGTCTATTTGACCTTTACAATGTAGAAAACCGCCAAGAAATGTTAGAGGGCTTACAACTTATGGAATCTGTAGCTCTTCGTGAGATAAATAAGGAGAAGAAGAGTGGCAGCTAAGAAGCTAGAAAAGTTTACTATTGAAATAGATTTAAAAGGGTTAAAAGATCTTACAGGTTTACAGCGACAATTAAAAAATTTAGAAAAAGTATCAAAACCTGTAGAGGGTAGTTTTAAGTTATTAACAAGAAGTATTAAAGATGTAAGTAAATTTACACCAAGAACAATAAGTCAATTTAAACAGAAGGAGAGAACATTAAAAGCATTAAGAGAAGAAGTTAAAGCAGGTGGTGTAGCTTTTAAAAGATTAGGAAGAGAAATAGAAGCTAATCGAAAGAAATTACAATCTTTTAATCAAACACAACCAAAAGGAATGTTTGGAAGACTGAAAGGTTCTAAATTTGGAGTTGGAGGTAGGGCAGCACTTGGTGCAATGGCTGGTTCTATGGCAGGTAATTTCGGAGCTACAGGTCAGATGGCTCTTACAGGTGCTGCTTTGGGAGGCCCAGCAGGTGCTGCTGCTGGTGCTGTTATTGGAGGAACAATAGATACTATAACAGCAGCTAATGCTGCTGCTAAATACGCTGCTCAAATTGGTCGTTTAGAGATTGCCCTTAAAGGTGTAACTAAAACACAACGAGAATTTACAAAAGCACAAAAAGTAATATCAAGTGTTTCTAGAGAATTAAACGTACCAATTGGTGCTTCTACAAAACAATTTACTACTTTATCTGCGTCTGTTATTGGTGCAGGTGGAAATGTAGAAGATGCTGAAAAAGTTTTCAGAGGTGTATCTGAAGCTATTAAGGCAACAGGTGGAGATTCTGAGGATGTACAATCTGCGATTCGAGCAATGTCGCAGATCTTTGGTAAAGGTAAGGTGTCGGCCGAGGAGCTGCAGGGGCAACTGGGTGAGCGCCTTCCAGGAGCCGTGGTTAAATTTGCAAATGCTACAGGACGAACATTACCTGAGTTGCAGAAAGATTTGAGAGATGGAACTGTTGGTCTTAATGATGTTATGAAGTTTGTTATCAAGCTTAGTGATGATCATAGAGAAGCAGCTCTGAAAATGGCTGATAGTGGAATGGATGCAGGGCAAAAATTAACTGTTGCAATGCAACAATTACAATTACATCTTGGAAGAATTATGCAGCCTATAGGGGCATTCTTCCAAAAATTAGCAACTGGTATAGTTAATTCTATAAATAGAATTATTGAGAGTCTTGGAAGGTTATTTAATATTGGGACAGAAAATCAAAGAACTAATTTACAAAATAGAGTTAAAACTAGTAGTGATGCTTATACTATTGCAATTAGACAAGGATTAGATAAAAGTACTGATCCTAGAGACATAGCTAAATTTAACAGGATTAAAGCAAATAGAGATAGAGCTTTCGCAGATCAAAAAGCATTTTATGATGCAAATCCAAGTGACACTAGTACCTCTGGAAGCAAATTTGATGATCCTGTAGGAGAAGATCAATTAGCTGAAAAACTTGCAAAACGTCAGTTGCAGCTAGGAATTATAACTCAAGAAAAATTTGATTCTTTACAAATAGATAGAGAGGCCAAGCAAATTTTACGTGAGATGACAGAAATAGAAGGCGAAAATTTTAAAATGACTCTTGATGAGATAAAACTAAAGCTACAAGAAAATAAAAACGAAACATACAATTTTAAAGAAGAATTAAAAAAAGTTGCAGAATCTGCAATGGATTTAAAATCACAGATTGGAGAACTTGCCGTAGGTGCTGTTAATAAACTTGCAGATGGATTTGTAGAGCTTGCGATGACAGGAAAAGCTAGCTTTGGAGAACTAGCAAGATCAATTTTAGCTGATCTACAGAGAATGATATTAAAAGCATTATTTTTTAAGACACTATTTGCAATAGCACCTGGTTTAGAAAGTTTCTTAGGCTTTAAAAAAGATGGTGTTGTAGAAAGTGCAAAAGGTAACGTATTTGCAGAAAATAAAGTTGTTCCTTATGCGTCAGGGGGTGTAATTGATAAGCCAGTAATTTTTCCAATGGCAAAAGGAATCGGTTTAGCAGGGGAGGCTGGTGCAGAGGCAGTACTTCCGTTGAAACGTGGTAGGGATGGAAAACTTGGAGTGATATCTCAAGGAGGAGGCTCAACAAATATTGTTGTTAATGTAGATGCTTCTGGCTCATCTGTTGAGGGTGATGAAGAAGGTGGTAAAGAACTTGGTCGTTTAATCTCAGTTGCTATACAATCAGAATTAATTAATCAAAAAAGGCCGGGAGGTTTATTGGCATAATGGCAACATTTCCAAGTATTGAGGCTAGTTATCCAATTAAGAAGGCATCACAACCTGTAGCAAGAACTGTAGTCTTTGCTGATGGTTATCAACATAGGATTACGTTTGGTTTGCCTCAACATCAAAATGCAAAGCAATTTACTTTTATTTGGAAAAATTTATCGGAAACAGATTCAGATACTATAGAAACATTTTTAGATGCTAGAGCTAACGATCAAGCAAGCTTTGATTATCAACCAGTAAGAGAGGCATCATCTATGAAATTTATTTGTAGAAAATGGAGTAAATCTATGGATTATTCTAATCTTGCTACTATAAATGCAACATTTGAGGAGGTCTTTGAGCCATGAGTACTGCTCCCATAATTAGTGATTTACAAAAAATTAATCCTTCTTCAATTATAGAATTATTTAGTATCACAACTGAAGTTGCATTGCATGGATCAGCAACTACTTATAGATTCCATGCTGGTACAAATAGAGTTGGAAATGGAGATATTATCTGGGCTGGAGATACTTATGTAAAGATGCCAATACAAGCAGAAGGCTTCGCTTTCCAAAGAGGTCAGTTGCCTAGACCTACTTTGACTATAAGTAATGCACTTGGAACAATTACAGCTATTTTGTTGACTGTTAATCAAACAACAACTGGAAACGATTTAACAGGAGCTACAGTTACAAGAATTAGAACTTTAGCTAGATATTTAGATTCTATAAATTTTCCAGGTAATACAAATCCATTCGGCACACCAGATCCTACAGCAGAGTTTCCAAAAGAAATATATAAGATAGATCGTAAAGCAACAGAAAATAGAGATATCGTAAGGTTTGAACTTGCATCAGTTTTTGATTTAGCTGGTATTCGTGCGCCAAAAAGACAATGCACTAGAACAGAGTTTCCATCAATCGGTACGTTTATAGCATGAGTTGGAAAGAAGAAGCACTTGTTCATGCGAAAGACCAAGATCCTAAAGAGTCTTGTGGTTTGTTATTAAATATACGAGGAAAAGAAAGATATTTTCCTTGTCGTAATTTATCAATGACAGCCCATCAATGTTTTATTATTGATCCAGAAGATTATGTAAAGGCAGATAATACAGGTCAAATTACAGCAGTAATTCATAGTCATCCTGTAACACCTGCAACCGCAAGTGAAGCAGATAAAATTAGTTGTGAACAAAGTAAATTACCTTGGCATATTGTTAATCCAAAAACAGAGACTTGGGGATATTATGAACCATGCGGATATAAGCCAAGGCTTCTTGGAAGACCTTGGGTTTGGGGTGTTACTGATTGTTGGTCATTAGTTCGTGATTATTATAAACAAGAGAAAAATATAGAATTAATAGATTATGAAAGACCTATAACACCGCAAGAATTTAACGAAAAGCCATTATTTGAGCAATATGCAGAGTTAACAGGGTTTACAGAACTAAAACCTGATGAGAAACTGAAAACAGGTGATGTTCTTTTGATGAGCATCTTAAATCCATCATTAAATCATGTAGCTATCTATTTAGGTGATGATGTTTTGCATCATTTAACAGATAGACTATCTTGTAAAGAACCATATTCTTCTTGGTTACTTAAATGTACAGGAAAGAGGTATCGTTATGTTGCGTAAAATAAAATTATACGGAGAACTTGCTGAGTTTATCGGTCATAAAGAATTTGAAATACAGGTAGATAGTCTTGCTAAAGCAGTAAGTTTTCTTATTAATAATTTTCCGCAGGTAGAAAAGTATATGAATCCTAAATATTATCAGGTAAAAGTTGGTAATTATGCTGTAAATGAGGAGGAGATACATCACCCAATAGGACAGGAGGATATACATATTGTTCCTGTTATTAGTGGTGCTGGTGGTGGTGTAGGTAAAACTTTATTAGGTGCTGCCCTTATTGCTGGTGCGTTTTTTATGCCAGTAGCAGCAGGTAATGTAGGTTTAGCAAAAGGTTTATTTGGTACTGCTGGATCTTTTGCCAAAGTAGGTTTTTTTACAAAAGCGATGGCAGGTGTTGGAAGTTTTTTAGTTTTGTCTGGAGTTAGTGAGATGTTGTTTCCTGTGCCAAAACCACAAGAGTTTAAATCAGAGCAAGATCCACAGTTATCATTCAGTTTTTCTGGAACTCAAAACACATCGAGAGCAGGTACTCCAGTACCAATAGTTTATGGAGAAATAGTGACTGGCTCTGTGGTCATCTCTGGTGCTGTTGATACTCAACAGGTGCAAGCATGACAGATAAAATTATTAGAGGTAGTGGTGGTAATCCTTCTCCTCCTACTCCACCCCAACCAACTCGTGCGCCTGATACTCTTCATAGCAGACAGTTTGCTACTTTTCTTGATCTTATTTCTGAGGGCGAGATAGAGGGTTTTGCTACTGCATCTAAAGAAGGTAGAACACAAGGTACAACTGCATATAATACTGCTGCGTTAAAAGATGTATTTTTAAATGATACTCCTGTTCTTAAAGCATCTGCTGACTCTACCAACACATCTACAACAGATTTTAATTTTCAAGACGTAACATTCAATCCTAGATTTGGAACATCAGGACAAACAAAAGTAGAAGGTATTGAAAGTAGTTCTTCTGTAACAGGAGTTGGAGTGGTAGTTACTCAATCTTCACCTGTAACAAGACAGATAACAAATTCTAATGTTGATGCTGTAAATGTAACTGTTACTTTTAATCAACTTCAAAGAGCAACAGACCAAGGAGATTTACTAGGTTCTTCTGTTCAGTTAAAAATATCAGTTCAATACAACTCTGGAGGTTTTACTGATGTTATTACAGATACAATTACAGGTCGAAGTGCTGATGCTTATCAAAGAGACTATAGAGTAAATCTTACAGGTGCTTTTCCTGCTGATGTAAGAGTTACAAGAATAACAGCAGATAGTACAGATTCAAGTTTAATTGACGCTTTTGTCTGGACAAGTTTTGGAGAGATAATTGATGATGCTAACACTTATGCTAATAGTGCTTATGCTTCTCTCAGATTGGACTCTATGCAATTCCAATCAATACCAACAAGAAAATATCGTATAAGAGGAATAAAAGTAAGAATCCCCGGAGCAGGTGCTAGTGGTTCTGGCACTCCAAGTATTGATTCCGCTACTGGTCGGATTATTTATCCTAATGGATATATTTTCAATGGAGTTATGGGTGCTGCTCAATGGTGTTCATGCCCTGCCATGATACTACTTGATTTACTTACAGATACTAGGTATGGGTTTGGCAATCATATAACAGACAGTTCTCTTGATTTATTCTCTTTTGTTACCGCAAGTAAGTTTGCAAATACATTGGTATCAGATGGATTAGGAGGACAGGAGGCTAGATTCAGTTGTAATGTAAATATTCAATCTTCAAGTGAGGCATTTGATCTTATAAATGAACTAGCAGGTGTTATGAGATGTATGCCAATATGGTCTGCTGGTAGTATTCAACTTGCTCAAGATAGTCCAAAAGATGCAAGTTATTTATTTAATCTATCTAACGTAACAGAACAAGGTTTTACTTATCAGGGGAGTGGTCTAAAAACACGCAATACTGTTATTTCTGTTTCTTATTTCAATATGGATAGTAGAGAGATAGATTATGAAGTTTATGAAGATACTGCTTCGATAGCCAAGTTTGGGGTAATTATTAAACAAGTAAAAGGATTTGCTTGTACATCAAGAGCGCAAGCTCGTAGATTGGCGAAGGCAATACTTTTCGCTGAACAAAATGAATCTGAAACTTGCACATTTGCAACCTCAATAGATTCTGGAGTTGTAGTCAGACCGGGTGCTGTTATAGAAATAGCTGATCCTGTTCGTTCTGGAGTTAGAAGAGGAGGGAGAGTTAGCGCTGCAACAACGACACAAATAACTGTTGATGATACTGCATCGACAGACTTAGCTACATCTAATAATGCAAAACTAAGTGTAGTTTTGCCAAATGGAACTGTAGAACAAAGAGATATTTCTTCCATATCTAATGGAGTAATTACAGTCAGTTCTGCTTATTCTCAAACTCCAAATGTCAATACAGTTTGGTTGCTTACAAATGATACAGTTCAATCTCAAAAATTTAGGGTAATAACAGTTGAGGAATCTGATGGTATTAACTACGCTATAACTGCACTTTCTTATATTGATACAAAATATGCCTTTATAGAAGATGGCGCAAGTTTACCAGCTAGAACAGTATCTATATTAAACTTACCAAAAGATCCCCCATCAGCATTACAAGCTGACGAAAAGATTGTTGTTATTAATAATCAAGCTGTATCTAAATTAATTTTAAGTTGGCAACCTATTGTCGGTGTTACGCAGTATCAAGTGAACTATAGATTTAATAATGGTAACTTTATATCTCAAACTGTATCTGCTCCTGACTTTGAGATATTCGACAGCGATGTTGGAACGTATGAGTTTCAGGTATTTAGTTATAATGCAGCATTACAGACAAGTGCCACTTCGGCTAACTTAACTTTTGTTGCACAAGGTAAAACTGCATTACCAGCAAATGTTTCTGGTTTAACAGCAGAACCTATTAGTGAGAAACTTGTAAGATTACGTTGGAATTTATCTACTGATGTTGACGTTACTCATGGTGGCCGGGTTTTTGTAAGACACTCTCCTGTCACAGATGGAAGCGGAACTTTTGAAAACAGTACTGATTTAATTCAAGCACTTGCAGGGAACACTACAACTGCGGAAGTACCATATCTTGAAGGAGAATATATTTTAAAATTTCAAGATGATGGCGGAAGATTATGCGCTGGTGAAACAAGTGTAATTATAGATTTACCTGACAATCAAGCTCCTTTAATTGCTTTAACAAGAAGAGAAGATCAGGATAATCCTAAGTTTCAAGGAACAAAAACTAATGTTTCTTTTGATGCTGTAACAAATAGTTTGAATTTAGCTGGTACTGGTTTATTTGATGCAATAACTAACTTTGATATTGAAGCGTCAATAGATGATTCTGGTGGTATTTCGCCAACTGGTACTTATGAATTTGGTGGGGCTGCTGGTAGTTCTTTCTTGGATTTAGGTGCTGTATTTAGTGTAGATTTCAAACGGCATTTTCTTACTGAAGGATTTTTCCCATCAGATTTATTTGATGCTAGAGGTTTGATTGATGATATTACAGATTTCGATGGTACAACAGCACTTGATGTAAACGCAGAAATGCAGATTTCAGTTACACAAGATAATCCTGGTTCTGGCTCTCCGACTTATACTGCATTTCAAACATTTGCAAATGGAACATACAAAGGTAGAGGATTTAAGTTTAAGGCAAATCTTATAAGTAATGACATAGGACAAGATATACAAGTTTCTCAGTTAGGCTATACAGCATCTTTACAGAGAAGAACAGAACAAGGTAATCTAACAGCAAGCGGAGCAGGTGCAAAGGCTATTACCTTTACTCATCCGTTTTTTGTTGGTACATCTTCTATTCTAGGAGCAAATACTAATCTACCCTCTATTGGTATTAATGCACAGAATATGGCATCAGGAGATTACTTTGAAGTAAGTAGTGTATCTGGAACGGGTTTTACTGTTCACTTTAAAAATTCATCAAATGCTTCGATTGATAGAAATTTCACTTATCAGGCTGTCGGATTTGGTAAAGGAGGGTAGAATGGGTATAATTAACTCAAAGTTATTTAACTTAAATCCTTCAAAACACTTGATATAACTGCGATATGGCCGAACATGATTTCGTAATCGACAATGGAACGGGTGCTGCCGTAAGAGCAGACATCAATAGTGTTTTACAGGCTATTGCGTCAAATAATAGTAAATCTGGTGCATTAACAACTAACTTTGCGTTTCAATGGCACGTTGATACAGCAACTAGTCTTTTAGAAATAAGAAACGCTGCTAATAATGGCTATATAGAAGTTGGTAATGTAACCCTTGCAAATTTAGGGTTAATGCCAAGAGCAGGTGGGACTTTTACAGGAAAGATAATTCATAATTATAATTCTTCTTTAAATCTTCCTAGTGGTACGACAGCACAGCGTGATGGTAGCCCAGCGGTAGGAATGATACGCCATAATAGTACTCTAAACCAGTTTGAAGGATACAATAATGGTGCATGGGGCCAACTAGGGGGTGGAGCTGGAGCTACCGGGGGAGGTACAGATGAAGCTTTCTTTGAATCTGATCAAGTCGTTACAACTTCTTATCAAATTGGTGCTGGAAAACACGCTCATACTGTTAGTCCTACAATTAATAACGGAGTTGCAATTACTATTCCCAACAACGCAATCCTTGTTATCTTATAGTTATGCCAATAGTACTTAACGGAAACGGAACAATAACAGGAATCGCAGTAGGGGGTTTGCCTGATGGCTGTGTTCAACTTGCTGATTTAGCAACAACAGGAACAGCATCTAATTCTACATTTTTGAGGGGAGATGCCTCATTTGCAGAAGCTGGTGGAGGTAAAATTCTTCAAATTGTAGAAAATGCTTATTATACAGCAACGACAATAACTGGATCTGCCTCGGCAACTGGTTGCACAGCGACAATAACACCTACAAAAGCAGGTAGTAAAATTTTTGTTATTGCAAACCAATCAGGTCAATATCGTGTAAATAGTGATCCTAGCTGTATTATAAGCATTTACTTGGATAGAGATATTGCAAGTGCTGGCTATAATAACGTCACTTATCAAAAAGACTTAGGCGGATCATTTCCAAATAATAGAAGATCTGCAAGAATGACAACAATAACATATTTAGATAGTCCATCATATACTTTAGGACAAGCTATTGCTTATCGCATAAGAGCAGGTGGTTACACTAGTAATTATGGCTTGCAATACAATGCACAACAGCATGGCGGTACTGATAATCCATCTACTATGACCTTGATGGAGGTTGCAGCATGACATTAAATAAACATGATGCTTTAACATCATTAAAGCCTAATACCGCATGGGTATGGGTAGGTTTTGATTACTCTGGATTAGATTGGCAAGATTCTAGTACTAAACCAACTGAGTCTGAAATAGATGCAGAATTTACAAAAATTCAAGATGCACAACCTATGGTAAAACTAAGAGAAGTGAGAAATTATAAATTAGCAGAGTGTGATTGGAGAGCAAATTCAGATGTCACTCTTTCAGATGATTGGAAAACATATCGCCAAGCATTGAGAGATTTACCTGCAAGTGCATCGCCAAAATTAGATGCAAATGGTAATTTAGATATGAGTTCTGTTACTTTTCCAACTGAACCTAGTTAATTATGAGCAAAATATCACTCAAACACTCAGGCGGTAATGTTGTTTCACTCAACTCTCCTAACTCTGCTCCAGCAGCTGCAGACGTAGCA
>VTLG01003121.1_pt1 | contig 12419 bp, 5 predicted proteins | sample 4694571 | NCBI WGS metagenome assembly VTLG01 (sample SAMN12604809, study PRJNA352737) | marine metagenome | biome: ENVO:00000447; feature: ENVO:00000209|ENVO:00000569|ENVO:01000036; material: ENVO:00002151; isolation source: viral sequences binned using virsorter ... | reverse complement strand
GGATACTCTTACTGGAGCAACTTCTGGTGCTTCTCGTGTACTGAGAATTGTTGATGTTGAACCACAAGACGATGGTTTTGCTGATAATGTCAATATTGAGACAGAAGCAGATTCAATTATAGATTTTACAGAATCCAATCCCTTTGGAATGCCATAAATATAAGATACTAGGACTCTAACAATGTTTGAATATTTTTATAACGAAATTTTGAGAAGAACCATCATTGCATTTGGTTCTTTGTTCAATGGTATGTCAATTACTCATACAGATTCTTCGGATGCTACTGTAGGTGTAATGAGAGTTCCTTTGGCTTATGGTCCTACCCAAAAGTTTTTAGCAAGATTAACTCAATCACCAGATTTAAATAAGGCTACAGCAATTACTTTGCCTAGGATGTCTTTTGAATTTACTGGTTTGACTTATGATCCTTCTAGAAAGGTTACTACCACCCAACAGTTTACTGTAAAGGATCCAGATTCTGGTAAGGACACTAAAAAAGCATATATGCCAGTTCCTTATAATATGCAATTTGAACTTGCTGTTATGACAAAGTTAAATGATGATGCATTGCAGATTGTAGAGCAAATTTTACCTTATTTTCAACCATCATATAATGTAACGGTAGAGTTAGTATCATCAATTAAAGAAAAAAGAGATATTCCCATTGTTTTAGAAAATATAACAATGCAAGATGATTATGAAGGAGATTTCACCCAGAGAAGAGTTCTTCTTTATACTTTAAGATTTACTGCTAAAACTTACCTATTCGGTCCTGTTTCTACGGCAACGAAGGATATCATCAAGAAGATGGCTGTCAATTACATTTCTGGAGATTCCAGAAGTGTCGAGAGGGATATTACTTATTCTGTTGTTCCAAGAGCAGTCAAGGATTACACTGGAGATGTAATTACAACCTTAGAGGCAGATGTAGGACTTTCAGATCTACAATGGACAGTAGCAGACGGAAGTGGATTAAGTGCCAATACATACTATGCTATTGGTAAGGAAGAGATTTATGTTAAGAAGATTGATGGTAATAATATAGTTGTTGAGAGAGCGAAAGACAACACTACCCAAACATCTCATTTGAGAGGGGATTCACTCAAGGGTATTACTGCTGCAGATGATGCTCTAATAGAAATGGGTGATGACTTTGGATTTAGTGGTACAATTACATGACAATGACTAAAGAATATACTAAATTAGATAAAACTTTTAATTTAACTCCAGAAGTTGAAGTTGTAGAAGAAACATCTAATGTGATTCAGAGAGAGAAACCATCTAGATTGACTCAAGATGATATTGAAAAGGATTATGAGTATACAAGAGGCAATCTTTATAGTATAATTGAAAAAGGACAAGAGGCTATTAATGGTATTCTTGAGGTAGCTCAAGATAGTGATATGCCTAGAGCATACGAAGTAGCAGGACAATTAATCAAGAGTGTTTCTGATGCTACTGATAAATTAATGGATCTTCAGAAAAAACTGAAAGATGTTAATGAAGAAGAAAAGAAAGGTCCAAAAAATGTTACTAATGCTCTTTTTGTAGGTTCCACTGCAGATCTTGCCAAATTAATTAAGAATCAAAATGGCGATACAAAATAAATTATCACAAATTATATCTCTTACAGGAATCTCTACAGTTGGTATCTACACTGTTGGAGTTACTGAAACTGCTGGTGGTACAGGTATTGGTACTACCACGTATATAAGAACTATTTTAATGCATAATACAGCAGGAGTGGGAACATGTACTTCCTCTGTTTATGTTTACCCCCACTTTGAAGAAGTTGAGGGAGTTGGAAAGACAGCATATAGATTATTAAGAAAAGATTTAAATCCGAATGAAACATATTTGTGGGACTTACCATCATATCCCATAATTATGACTGATAGAGAAAAACTTGTTGTAGAAATTACAGCACCAGCAAGTGCGGGAGGGTCAGGAATTGGTAGCGTAGTCAATTACGTAGTATTTGGCGACGAAGACCAAGCCTGGAGTTAGTGATAAATATTTAAATAGATGAACCCTCGGAGTACCTATAAGTGTCCTTAAAGAATCCCTCCGATTTTTTTGAGCAAAAGCGTAATGAGTTTCTTGAAAAAGAGGCAGCTCAGAAAAAATTAGAGGAGGAGGCGAAATTAAAAAATAAAAAGTTTGCTGCTCCAAAGGAATTTTTTGGTGAGGACAAAGAAGTAGTCGATGAAATAATTAAAGAAGAAGAAATAACTGAGGAATCTCTTATAGAAGTTAAATCTTATGATGAGGAGATAAAAAGACTTCAAGAAAAAGTTGATTCTGTTTCCAGATCTATTCCTACTGTTAAGGATTTAATTGAACTTAGAAAAGAAGATAAACCAGAAATTAAATATTATGATGAAGATATTAAAGGATTAAATACTGAAGTTAAAGATCTTCTTTATAGAATCGCATCTTTAAAGATTCCAGATCAAGAAAAATATTTAGAAGAAGTTAATAATTTATCTGATGATAATCAAAAGCTTTTAACAAAGATAGAGGGGTTACAATATAATCTTGATGAAGTTGATAAGAATATTACCACTGAAGGTCTTTTAAATATTATTCCGAGTGCAAAGAATTCTGATCCTTTAACACCTTTAGATCAAAAATTTGTTACTCTTCAAGATCTTTCAGATCATTATAGATTATTTGTTAATAGGATTCAACAGCAATTATCTGTTCTAGGTGGCGGTGGTGCTGTTCGTATTGAGGACTTAGAGGATGTGGATATATCCTCTGCAATGGTTGATGGTAAGGTCTTAGAGTATGATTCTAGTACAGGAAAATGGAAAGGTGGAACTGGTGGCGGTGGTAGTGTAGGTGTTGGTACGACTAATGTAAGTACTAGTACTTTAAATGTTGTTGGTGTTTCTACCTTTAATGATGATGTACAATTCCCTGGTGCTGCATATAATATTCTATGGGATCAGGCAACAAGTAAGTTTAAGTTTGATGATAGTGCTCAATGTGTATTTGGTAGTGCATCGGGTGGAGATTTAAAAATATTCCATCAGAGTGGAAATAGTAGTATCAGAAATGAAACAGGACAATTTAGAATTGCTGGTAATGATATAAGAATACAAACTCAAAATCATAGTGAGGATTATATTCTTTGTACTGATGGTGCAGATGTAAAATTATTCTTTAATGATAATGAGAAATTTGCTACCACTAATAGTGGAATCAGTGTAACAGGCGATGTTGTTGTAAGTGATAATGTAATAGTAGCAAATAATATCAAGCATACGGGAGATTTAGATACCTATATTGAATTTACTGATGACCAAATACGATTATTAGCTGGTGGTAAAGGTATACTTTCAGTTAAAGAAGATTCTATTGATACACTTGTAATCAATGATGGTGGTAATAATTGCGATTTTCGTGTTGAAGGATTAAATGATAATAATCTAATCTTTTCTGATGGTAGCACTGATAGGGTTGGTATTGGATCAAGTGTACCAACTGCTAAATTGGATGTAAATGGTACTTTCAATGTATCTGGTGTTTCTACAGTTACCAAATTAGATGTATCTGGTGATTTTAATGTATCTGGTGCTTCTACACTTACCAATTTAACTATTTCTGGAACGATAACAGATAATTTAGATACAACTGGTGCTTCAGGACAGGTTCTCTCAACTACTGGTGTAGGTGTAACTTGGACGAATGTAGGAGACCTTTCTGCTGGTTCTGCATCTAAAGTAGTTCTTTCTGCTCAAAATACTACAGACGCATCAAGATATATAACTTTTGCTGATGGTGCTACTGGTGCAAATGTAATTTATACTGATACAGGACTTAGATATAACCCCTCAACTAATACTTTAACTGCTACTACTTTTTCTGGTAATGCATCTTCAGCAACTATATTAGCAACTGCCCGCACTATTGGTGGAGTATCTTTTGATGGTAGTGCTAATATCAACTTACCTGGTGTAAATGCTGCAGGTAATCAAAATACTACTGGTACTTCAGGTGGATTAACAGGAACTCCTAGTATCACAGTTCAGGATGTAACTGCAGAAACAGTATCTATTGCAGGAACCTTAACATATGAAGATGTAACTAATATTGATTCACTGGGTATTGTAACTGCCAGAACAGGTGTAAGAGTAACTGCTGGTGGTATTGATGTAACTGCTGGTATTAGTACTTTTAGACAGGGTATTAATGTAATTGGTCTTACTTATACTAATGGTGATGTAACCTTTACAGGTGATAATTATAGTGCAATATGGGATAAGTCAGCAGATAGCCTTAAATTTTATGATAATACAAAATTAATATTTGGTGATGGAACTGATTTACAAATTCATAGTAATGGTACGAATGGAATTATTAATGGAAATAGTACAACAAATATTTTAGGAATCAATTCAGTAACTGCCGATAAATTCTATGGTAAGGGTCAGTTAGATCAATTAAATGTTACTGGGGTCTCTACATTTGCTGGTATTGGAACCTTTGGTGGTGATGTCTTTATTGATGGTAATGTAAGAATTGTTGGTGTATTAACGGTTGGTAGTGACTCAGTTACTATTGATGGAAATAACCTGAATATTACTGGTGTTTCTACAATCGCATCATTGGCAGTTTCTGCTGGTGCAACTGCTAAAGACCTTAATGTTACTGGTATTACTACATTAACCACTCTTAAGATTGGTAATTCTATTGGTATTACTACCATATTAGATGAGGATAATCTGTCTTCAGATAGTGCATCTGCATTAGCATCTCAACAATCAATTAAAGCATATGTTGATTCACAAGTAACAGCACAAGATTTAGATTTCTCTGGTGATAGTGGAACTGGTGCTGTTGACCTTGATAGTCAAACATTTGCAGTTTCTGGTACAGCAAGTGAGATAGAAACTTCTGCATCAGGTCAAACAATTACTGTTGGACTTCCAGATAATGTAATTGTTGGTTCTGCACTGACTGTAACCAATAACTTTAAGATTGGTGGAAGTGCTACTGTTGGTATTAATACAATTTTAGATGAAGATAGTTTTGCTTCTAATAGTGCTACAGCATTAGTAACTCAACAATCTATTAAAGCATATGTTGATAGTAATTTAACCGATCAAGATTTAGATTTTGTAGGTGGTACTGGAAATGGTTCTGTTGACCTTGACAGTCAATCATTTACTATTTCTGGTACAAATAACGAAATTGAGACCAGTGCTTCAGGAACTACACTTACAATTGGTCTTCCAGATAATGTAAATGTTGCTGGTAACTTATCTGTTGCTGGTAATATATCTGGCACCATGAGTCAAACAGTTTTCAGTGGTATTACTACAGTTAGTGATGTTACAGAAGCAGCAAATTCTACAACTGGTGCATTAGTTGTATCTGGTGGTATTGGTGTTGCAAAGAACGTTGTTGTTGGTGGTGGATTAACTGTAACTGGTGATGTTTCGATTGGCGGAACATTAACCTATGAGGATGTAACGAATATAGATTCAGTTGGTTTTGTAACTGCAGGAAAAGGTGTAAGAGTAACTGCTGGTGGTATAGTTGTAACTGCTGGTGTTTCTACACTTCCTTCTGCAATTGTAGGTAGTGGTGTAACAATCAATGCTGCTGGTATTTTTGCTGCTGCTGGTATCGTAACAGCATCGTCATTAGCAGTTTCTGCTGGTGCAACCGCTAAAGACCTTAAAGTTACTGGAGTTTCTACTTTAAGTTCGGCAATTGTTGGTACTGCAGTAACGATTAATTCTACAGGTATTAATGCAAGTGGTATTATAACTGCATCATCCTTTAGTGGTTCTGTAGCAACATCAAATCTAACAGGAACCATATCAAATGCTCAATTAGGTGGTTCTATTGCGAATGATAAGTTAGCAAACTCTACTGTCTCTTATGGTGGTATAGAAGTAGCACTGGGTGCTGCTGACGCAACTCCAGCATTTGATTTAGCAGATGCTACCAATTATCCTACGTCATCTCTATCAGGAACCATCACTAATGCTCAGTTAGCAGGTTCTATCGCTAATGCTAAGTTAGCAAACTCTACGGTTTCTTATGGTGGTATAGAAGTAGCATTAGGTGCTGCTGATGCAACTCCTGCATTTAATCTGACAGATGCAACCAATTATCCATATAACTCTCTTACAGGAATTACAACCAATATTATAGGTGACACAACCCCACAACTTGGCGGTAATTTAGATATTAATGGCAAATATATTACTGGAACAGGTGGAGTTAATATTACTGGTATTATAACTGCTACTAGTTCTTATGTTGGCACTGCTGTAACTACCAATTCTACTGGTATTATTGCTGTAGGTATTATCACAGCAACAACCTTTAGTGGTTCTGGTGCTAGTTTAAACTCTATTCCTAATGCTTCTTTAGATAATTCTTATGTATCTTATGGTGGTATTTCTTTAAGTTTAGGTGGAACTGACGCAACTCCAGCATTTAACTTAACTGATGCGGTAAATTATAAAACAACTGAACTTGTAGGAACCATTACAAATGCTCAATTAGCAGGTTCTATTGCTAATTCTAAGTTATCTAATGATTCAGTTTCTTATGGTGGTGTAGAGGTAGATTTAGGTGCTTCTGATGCAACCCCAGCATTTGACTTATCAGATGCTACAGATTATCCAACTTCATCATTAGTTGGAACCATCACCAATGCTCAATTAGCAGGTTCCATTGCCAATACTAAGTTATCAAACTATACGGTATCATACGGTGGAATAGAGATCGCACTGGGTGCCTCTGATGCAACTCCTGCGTTTGACTTAAGTGATGCAACCAATTATCCTACTTCATCTTTAAGTGGTACTATAACAAATGCCCAATTAGCGGGTTCTATTGCTAATGCAAAATTATCTAATTCTACTGTTTCTTATGGTGGAGTAGAATTAGCATTGGGTGCTTCAGATGCAACTCCTGCATTTAATCTGCAAGACGCTACTGCATACCCTTATACTTCTCTTACTGGAATTACAACAAGTATTGTAGGAGATACAAGTCCACAATTGGGTGGCAATTTAGATATTAATGGTAAGTATATTACTGGAACTGGTGGTGCTAATATTACGGGCGTAATTACTGCCACAAGTACTATCGTTGGTTCTGCTGTAACTGCTAATGCTAGTGGATTAAATGTTACTGGACTTTCTACTTTTGTTGGAGTAAGTACCTTTAGTACTGATGTTTATGTTGGTGGAAGTCTTACTGTTGATGGTGATCTTGTTTATGATGAAGTAACAGGTAGAAATTTAGATATCTCAGGTATTGCTACTATAGCAACTCTTGGGGTTTCAGTTGCCACAACTAGTAAAGACCTTAAAGTCACTGGGGTTTCTACATTAAGTTCTGCAATTGTTGGTACTGCTGTAACGATTAATTCTACTGGTATTCATGCTGGTGCTGGTATTGTAACTGCAACTACTTTTGTCGGTGCTTTAACGGGTAATGCTACAGGATTAAGTGGCACTCCAAATATTACTGTAGCGGCTATAACTGCTACTAGTGGCACATTTAGTGGTGACGTTACTATTGGTGGAACATTATCATATGAAGACGTAACTAATGTTGATGCGATTGGATTTATAACAGCGAGAAAAGGTATAAACGTTACTGCTGGTATTACAACAACTCCAACACTTCACGTAGGTGCTGGCATTATTACTGCTAGTGCTTCTGGTGTTAATGTTACTGGTGTTATAACTGCCACAACATTCAGTGGTTCTGGTGCATCATTAACATCTATTCCTAACGGAGCTTTAACTAATTCTACAGTTTCTTATGGTGGTGTTTCACTTGCACTAGGTGCCTCAGATGCAACTCCTGCGTTTGATTTAACAGATGCTACAGATTATCCTACATCATCTTTAACAGGAACCATTACAAATGCACAGTTAGCAGGTTCCATTGCTAATGCCAAGTTATCTAACTCCACTGTATCTTATGGTGGTATAGAAGTAGCATTGGGAGCTGCAGATGCAACTCCTGCCTTTGACTTAACTGATGCAACTGATTATCCTTATGGATCATTAACAGGGATACAAACTCACATTTTAGGAGATACAACTCCTCAATTAGGTGGTAATTTAGACTTTAACTCAAAGTATATTACGGGAACTGGTGGAATAAATCTCACGGGTATAGTAACTGCTACGACTGCTGTTGTAGGAACTGCAGTAACTATTAATTCTACAGGTATCAATGCTACTGGAATCGTAACTGCTACGACCTTTAGTGGTTCTGGTGCATCTTTAACTTCTATTCCTAATAGTTCTTTAGATAATTCTTCTGTTAATTACGGTGGTGTTTCCTTAAGTCTTGGTGGATCTGATACAACTCCTGCATTCGATTTAAGTGATGCAACCAATTATCCTACATCATCTCTGACTGGTACTATTACCAATGCTCAATTAGCAGGTTCTATTGCCAATTCTAAGTTATCTAATTCGTCAGTATCTTATGGTGGAGTTTCCTTAAGTCTTGGTAGTTCAGATGCTACTCCCGCGTTTGATCTAAGTGATGCAACCAATTATCCTACATCATCTCTGACTGGTACTATTACCAATGCACAGTTAGCAGGATCTATTGCTAATAGTAAGTTATCTAATTCTACAGTTTCTTATGGTGGGGTTTCACTTGCATTAGGTGCTTCAGATGCTACTCCAGCATTCGACTTAACCGATGCAACCAATTATCCCACTTCATCTCTTAGTGGAACCATTACAAATGCTCAATTAGCAGGTTCTATCGCTAATGCTAAATTATCTAACTCCACAGTATCTTATGGTGGAGTAGAACTGGCATTAGGTGCTTCAGACGCAACTCCAGCATTTAACCTTCAAGATGCTACTGCATATCCTTATGGTTCATTAACAGGAATCCAAACTCATATTTTAGGTGACACAACTCCTCAATTAGGAGGGAACTTGGACTTTAATTCCAAGTATATCACAGGAACAGGTGGAATAAATCTCACAGGTATCGTAACTGCTACCACTGCAATAGTAGGTACTGGTGTAACAATCAATGCTACAGGTATTATTGCTACTGGAATCGTAACTGCAGCATCATTCGACGGTTCTTTAGCAACTACTGATTTAACTGGTACTATTACGAATGCCCAGTTAGCAGGTTCTATTGCTAATAATAAGTTAGCTAATGATTCAGTTTCTTATGGTGGTGTAGAGGTAGATTTAGGTGCTTCCGATGCTACTCCAGCATTCGATTTAAGTGATGCTACCAACTATCCTACCTCATCTTTAACTGGTACTATAACTAATGCCCAACTTGCAGGTTCGATTGCGAATGCTAAGTTATCCAACTCCACAGTATCTTATGGTGGAGTAGAACTGGCATTAGGTGCTTCTGATGCTACACCTGCATTTAATTTACAGGATGCTACTGCATATCCGTACGGGTCATTAACAGGAATCCAAACTCATATTTTAGGTGATACAAGTCCACAATTAGGTGGCAATTTAGATTTCAATTCTAAGTATATAACAGGAACGGGTGGAATTAATCTTACTGGTATAGTTACTGCTACTACGGCAATTGTTGGAACCGCAGTAACAATTAATTCTACTGGTATTAATGCAGCAGCTGGTGTAATTACTGCTACTACATTTAAAGGTGCTTTAACGGGTGATGTTACAGGTGATGTAACCGGAGATGTAACTGGAGATGTTACAGGTGATTTAACAGGTGATGTAACTGGTAACGTCACTGGTAATGTTACTGGCGACTTAACTGGTAATGCTGATACTGCTACATTAGCAACTAATGTAACTGTTAGTGCTAATAATAGTACTAATGAAACTGTATATCCAATATTTGTTGATGGTGCAACAGGAACTCAAGGAGTAGAATCTGATACTGGTTTATCTTATAATCCATCTTCAGGCAATCTTACAGCAACTCAATTAACTGGTACTTTACAAACTGCTGCTCAAACTAACATTACATCAGTTGGAACTCTTTCTTCTCTGGATGTAAGTGGTAATGTTACTATTGGTGGAACATTAACTTATGATGATGTAACTAATATAGATTCAGTTGGATTTGCCACATTTAGAAAGGGAATTGAGGTTCAAGGTGCTGGTTCAACAACCACAACTTTAAATGTAACAGGTGTTTCTACATTAAGTTCTGCAATTGTTGGTGCTGCAGTAACAATTAATTCTAGAGGTATTGATATTGCTGCTGGTGTTATTACCGCAACAACATTTGATGGTAATTTAGCAACCACTAATCTAACTGGTACTATTACAAATGCACAGTTAGCAGGTTCTATTGCGAATGCTAAGTTATCTAATTCTACCGTTTCTTATGGCGGAGTAGAACTAGCACTAGGTGCATCAGATGCAACTCCAGCATTAGATTTAACTGATGCTACAAATTATCCAACATCATCTCTATCAGGAACCATTACCAATGCTCAATTAGCAGGTTCTATTGCGAATGCTAAGTTAGCGAATGATTCTGTAACATACACTGCTGGTAGTGCTTTAACAGGTGGCGGTGAAGTTGCGTTAGGTGCAAGTGCAACACTTAATGTTGCTGTTGATGATTCTTCTATAGAAGTTAGTAGTGATGCTCTAAGAGTAAAAGCATCTGGTATTACTAATTCTATGTTGGCAGGTTCTATTGCCAATGATAAATTAGCAGGTTCTATTACTAATGCTAAACTTGCTCATTCTTCGGTCAATTATGGTGGTGTTTCCTTAAGTCTTGGTGGATCTGATACTACTCCTGCTTTTGACTTAACTGATGCAACTGATTATCCTTATGCATCATTAACCGGAATCCAAACTCACATTGTAGGAGACACAAGTCCTCAATTAGGTGGTAATTTAGATTTCAATTCTAAGTATATTACTGGAACAGGTGGAATTAATCTTACAGGTATAGTTACTGCTACTTCTGCTATTGTAGGTAGTGGAGTAACCATTAATTCTACAGGTATTATTGCTACTGGTATTGTAACTGCAGCATCATTTAGTGGTTCTTTAGCAACAACTGATTTAACTGGTACTATCACCAATGCTCAGTTAGCAGGTTCTATTGCTAATTCTAAATTATCCAATTCTAGTGTTTCTTATGGTGGAATAGAGGTAGCATTAGGTGCTTCAGATGCAACTCCTGCGTTTGACTTAAGTGATGCTACAAATTATCCTACATCATCTCTCAGTGGAACCATTACCAATGCACAGTTAGCAGGTTCTATTGCGAATGCTAAGTTATCTAATTCTTCTGTTAATTATGGTGGTGTTACTTTAAGTCTTGGTGGATCTGATACAACACCTGCCTTTGATTTAAGTGACGCAACAAATTATCCTACATCATCTCTATCAGGAACAATTACTAATGCACAGTTAGCAGGTTCCATTGCTAATAGTAAGTTAGCAAATGATTCAGTTTCATTTGGTGGAATAGAAGTAGATTTAGGTGCTTCAGATGCTACTCCAGCATTCGACTTAACCGATGCAACTGATTATCCTTATGGATCATTAACAGGTATACAAACCCATATTGTAGGAGATACAACTCCTCAGTTAGGTGGCAATCTAGATTTCAATTCTAAATATATTACAGGAACTGGTGGAATAAATCTCACAGGTATAGTTACTGCTACAAGTGCAGTTGTAGGTACTGGGGTAACAATTAACTCCACTGGTATAAATGCAGCTGCTGGTATTGTAACAGCATCAACAGTTGTATGTGAGAGCACAACTCAAGCATTTTATCCTCCAGTAGTAACTACAACACAAAGGGATGCAATGACTGTTACTCAAGGTGCTATGGTATTTAATAGTACAGATAAAAAAATGCAATTCTATGATGGAACTCAGTGGATGAGTCTACCTGGAGTTACTTTAGGACTTGGTATTGGTGTATTCTAATGAAATCATTTAAACAGTACTTAGAAGAACTTAGAGCTCCTGGTCAGGAAGAATGTCCTACAGGAATGAAGTTCGATAAAAAACTTAAGATCTGTGTTCCTATAACAAGAAAGTATGGTTATAGTGGATATTGGATGGGACATGGGTACAGACCTCAAAATGGCAATGGTAACGGCAATGGTAATGGAAATGGCAACGGCAACGGTAATGGGTCCGGTAACGGTAATGGAGGTGGTAATGGCAATGGTGGCGGTGGCGGCAACGGCGGCGGCGGTGCTGGTGGCGGAAATGGTGGTTGATAAATAAATGTAAACTTTATGTTACATATTTTACATCATGGCACAACAATCTATTAAATTTACAATTCGACAAGACGGCACTGTAACTGAGGAAGTTATGGGTGTTGTTGGTAACGATTGTGAAAATCTCACCAAAAGAATTGAGGAGAGGCTTGGAGTAGTTGAAAGAGTCGAACACAAAGCATCATATTATGAACA